>MDSX01047745.1_pt1 | contig 23329 bp, 21 predicted proteins | sample 811141 | NCBI WGS metagenome assembly MDSX01 (sample SAMN05326642, study PRJNA326480) | marine metagenome | isolation source: seawater | place: Atlantic Ocean: South East | collected 2010
CATTTCTTCTGAGAAAAGGCAACGTAGTCCAAGGATTATCATAGACAGCTAAGATATGAGGCGAAATAGGTTCAAATTTATTCTTTAAAATAAGTTTTAGAAGAGTTTTACTTAATCTATCAACCTTATTCCGGCCTACAAAACCTGAAAATTTCATTACAGCAGTTAATTTACCTGTAACTTTAACTATCTCAACTGAGGAATTATTTGGAATTGGTAAATCAGAAAAATCATGCTCAGAAGGCATAGTGAAAGCCATTTTCATCATTCCCTGATCGTTCCACATATGGACTGGAGCTGTCATTGCAATTTTTTGACCCGAATTATTTCCTCCGAATATATAACCTGCTATTGTCCTAAAACCATTAGATGGACTGTAACTACCGTCATCTTTAGTGATAAAACGTGCTTGTATTGTATTATCATAAAGACGAATCTCAAAAGAATCAAGGCTACGAATCAAATCGTATTTTGGCTCCTCGAGTTTTTCTGACATCTATTATTCACTCGATTCTAGAGTCTATACTCTTTAGTAAATCTCTGATTTCAATAAGTACTTCATTAGAACTAACCATTGACTGGGATTGTACCGGATTAGAAACTAACGAGTCTCTTTGTCTAAGTACAAGGTCACGGAACTGCTCCGAATTCTTAACACCAGTCAGAATAAATGGAGCTGCTCCTGCGGTCTCAAATTGCATTCTGACGACTCCTAATGCATTTAGAATAGGACCCTCATGTATTGAAACATCGGTCAGTTTATCTAATGGGATATTCTGTTGTTTCTTGAACATCCAACCCATACGCATGTTCACAGAACGATCAGTTAGGGCTGCTGACATATGCTCATACTGTTTCATATGAACTAACCATCCAAATGGTATCCAGAAAACCATTACTACTATGCCAACTACAGTAGAAAGTAAAGTTAGGTTTGCTACAAGATACCAGTAAATAATTATCTTTTTGTCGAATTCAACCGCCATAATGTGTCCACTATCGGCGTAACTATCGGATGATTCCATAAATTTGGCAATAGAGAACTACTATTGAAATTATCGTTTTGAATATTTAAAAACAGGAATAGGATGCATTTTATGAGAATTTATCAAATTTAACTTCAAGTAGATTTTCATCACTTCAGAGAGCCTTTCGTTAGATTCTTTTTCAAAAGAGGGGTTTTCAATTTCTTTCATGGCCCATTCTAATTCATCATATGTCGCACCTATTTGATCTTCGTCAGTTCTACCATCAGACCAAAGGCCATCAGTAGGAGCTGCTTCTTGAATTTCTCTTATTATTCCTAAAGATTCTGCTAAGAGGTACACTTCTGATTTATACAAATCGGCAATAGGAGAAATATCAACTCCACCATCTCCATATTTAGTGAAGAATCCTACTCCAAAATCTTCAACTTTATTTCCGGTTCCCACTACAATTCCATTTTTTGAACCCGATAATGAATACAATGTCGTCATTCTAATTCTAGCTCTTGTATTTGCCATTGCAAGATCAGAAACTTCTACACTACTAAGTTCATTTGACAAACTATCAAAAGTTTCAGATAGATTAATTATATGACTTTCTACATTATCCCAATTTGAGGTTAACCACATGATGTGTTGGTTAGAAAGATTATACTCAGAATCATTCTGATGAATCGGCATATTAACTACAATCGTCCTCAATCCTGTTTTAGCACATAGAGTGGAGGTCACAGCAGAATCAATACCTCCTGAAACGCCCACTACTAAGCAAGAAATATTATTATTTTTAGCATAATTCAAAATCCATTTGGATATGTCGTCGGCTAAATTATCCCAATTCGACAAAATCATTTCCTCCTAATGGCAAGAAGCTCCGTATTTTTTCAATCGCCAATAATTGTAAGGCCAAGGCGTCAAAAATCCAACAAGTAGCATAAATGGAATAGCCAAAGGCATCAGACCTAATTCACCCTGAGTAAATAGTAAATCTGTAATTTCCATTGCTATTTCCATCATCAACATTGAAATGAAAGACATTCCAAATGCTGTAGATAACGCATTCCTGAAGTCCATTTGTCCCCTCATCAAGATTATTGTTTCCAGCATAACACTTGTTGTCAAACCGTTAATTAAAGGTAAAATTGCATAAAAATACCAAATTTTAGAATACAGTTCTAGTCCTGAAGTTATCCCCGAATACGAATAATAAGCAAGTGTTCCAAATTCACCAATTGAACATCCAATCAAGCACCATTTTGTATTGTGAGCAGATTGTTTCCAAACGCTACCATCTTTCCAATGAAAATCTTCACCTTTTCCATCGACTGTATAGCCGATTTTCTGTACACTAGAAGTCATAATTTTTCTCGATACATTTTGATGAACGACAATGGCAATACCAGATTCATGAGACACATTGGCGGAATTAACCCCCTGAATACTTTCAAGAGCACTTTTCACTCTATTTGAACAACCTTCACAAGTCATTCCTCCAACATCTAAAGTGATAGACTCTGACATCTATCTAACTCCACAACGTTTTACCTTTTGAAGGCGTGGTTATACTCTAATCTAATTTTTTCTTATTAGTCACGTTCAAGAAAGCGTCTACTGTCGGCGTTGATATGACCGTACCCAAAGCAGCTGGAAATCTAGACCCAGTGGCTCTTGAGACTTCTTTAATCGGAATATGGAATGAAGAAAAAACATTCAATCAATCGATTGAAAATAGAAGATTAAAAGATTCACCATTTACATTCCTTGAAGGACCTCCTACTGCAAATGGTAAACCAGGAATTCATCATGTTATTTCTAGACTTTACAAAGATATGGTCTGTAGATGGAAAACAATGGAAGGTCATATTGTCGAAAGAAAGGCGGGATGGGATACACATGGTTTACCAGTTGAAATTGAAGTACAGAAGCAGCTTGATTTAATGTCTAATGAGGCTATAGAAGCTTTTGGAATGGAAGCATTTAATCAGAAATGTAAAGAAAGTGTTTGGACTTATGAGCAGGCATGGAGAGAGATGACTGAAAGAATGGGATTCTGGGTAGATATGGATGACCCATATGTCACCTTACATGATAATTATATAGAATCTGCTTGGTGGTCATTGAAACAAATGTTTGACAAAGGACTTTTGTTTAGAGGACATAAAGTATTACCGTATTGTCCTCAAACTGGAACCAGCTATTCCAGTCATGAGGTGGCGCAAGGATACAAAGAAGTCTCTGAACCTGCCGTTTTCGTGAAATTTAAATTAATAGATAGCGATGCTTCAATCCTTGCTTGGACTACTACACCTTGGACATTACCAGGTAATGTAGGTTTGGCAGTAGGACCAGAGGTAACTTATTGTCGAGTTAGAGTAACAGCTGAACCTTCAAGTTCTTGGGAAGGAAGAGGAGGTGCTAATTTAGGTGAAGAACTTATATTAGCTAAAGATTTACTAGGAAATGTTCTACGTCATAAGATGGAAATCATTGAAGAATTTACTGGATCAGAATTAATTGGTAAATCATATGAACCACTATTTCCTGATGCCATAGATGGAAATGATTCCAATGCTTGGACAGTGGTTGGGGCTGATTTCGTTACAACAAGCGATGGTACCGGAGTTGTCCATACAGCAGTAATGTATGGAGAAGATGATTACAACCTAGGTATGAAAGAAGGTTTCCCAGCACAACATACGGTAGGAATTGATGGGAAATTCGTAAAAGGGACACATACGGAATTAGATGGTAGATACGTAAAGGAATGTGATTCAGATATTATTGATTTATTGACTTCAAATAATCAATTATATCGCGAACATATTTACACTCACGATTACCCACACTGTTGGAGAACAGATCATCCATTATTGTACTATGCAATGGACAGTTGGTTCGTAAAAATGACCGCTGTTCGAGAACAAATTCTTGAATATAATTCAGAAGTAGAATGGGCTCCAGAATGGACGGGATCAAAGAGAATGGGTGAATGGCTATCTAATATCAAAGATTGGGCAATCAGTCGAGAAAGATACTGGGGTACCCCTATCCCTGTATGGATATGTCCTGATTGTCAACATGAACATTGTATTGGAAGTGTGGAAGAAATGATTTCTATGAAAACTAAGGATTCTCCGACACCTCCAGAATTACATAGACCATATGTAGACGATGTAAAATTAAATTGTAGTAAGGAAGGTTGTTCTGGAGAAATGATAAGAGAACCTTATGTAATGGATTGTTGGTTTGATTCAGGATGTGCATCATTTGCACAATGGCATTATCCATTTGAGAATAAAGAAAAATTCGAAGGAGTTTTTCCTGTTGATTATATCTGTGAAGCAGTAGATCAAACAAGAGGATGGTTCTACTCATTACTTGCTGTTTCAACAACTGTTTTCGATAATGTGGCATACAAGAGATGTCTATCATTAGGGCATATTCTCGATAAAGATGGTAAGAAAATGAGTAAGTCAAGAGGAAATGTAGTAAATCCTTGGGACCATTTCAATAAGGAAGGCTCAGATTCAATTAGATGGTATATGATGACACAAAGTGCCCCTTGGACACCTACTAACTTTGATTCAAATGGAGTCAGAGAATCATATGCTAAAATGTTCTTGACCTTATGGAATGTTCATCGTTTCTATTCCGATTATGCGTCTCTTGACAACTTTGACCCCGAAGATAGCTCTACCCTCATAGATGTAAAAGAGAGGAACCCGCTGGACAAATGGGTACTTTCACGTATGGCTACAGTGGCTGAAACTTATCATGAAAACTTTGTAACATGGGATTTCCATAAGGCTGGTAGGGTACTAGAGAACTTTGTAATTAATGATTTATCAAACTGGTATGTTAGGAGATCAAGAAGAAGACTGTGGAATGAAGACGATAGTAACGATAAGAGAGCTTGTCAACATACTTTGCATGAAGTTTTACTCACTGTTTGTCGATTAATGGCGCCAGTTGCACCCTTCATACCTGATCAAATCCATAGAGATTTGACTGGAGTTTCGGTTCATTTAGCGGATTGGCCGGTGGGTTCCTCATTAGTTTCGAGTAACTTACCACCTCAAAACTGGGTGCTAGAACAAGAAATGGCATTAGTAAGAAAATTAGCTGAAACTGGAAGAAGAGTACGAGTAGATGCTGGAAGAAGACAGAGATTACCATGTAAATCTGGTTGGATTGTTGGAGGCCCAGATATATCTGAATTCCATGAAATTTTAGCTGAAGAATTGAATGTCGAAATATTAACCACCGAGAAAGATTTAGATAGATTTCAGAAAATTGAGATTGCACCTAATCGTAAATCACTCGGTAAGAAATGTAAACAAGATTTACCTGCAGTACTAAAGTTACTTGCGGATGCAGATCCTGATAATATCCTACTTGAAATTGAGGCAGAAATTTGCATCTTAGAAGGTTATGACATAACCATGGAAGATATAGAGATTCGTCGAGTTGAGAAAGAAGGTTATGCAGCTGCGACAATTACAGTAGATGAGGTTGGAGATGTATCTTTAGTTTTAGATATGAGACTGAATGATGAATTATTATCTAAAGGACTAGCGAGAGATATTATTAGACATGTCCAAGCAAAGAGAAAAGAAATAAATCTAGATGTAGAATCATCAATTAGACTTGATGTATGTGTAGAGGGACTGGATTTATTCATTGATGATTGGAATCACATATTGATTGAAACTAGAGCAGGCACAGCGACACTTAATGAAGAAAATATTATTGAGAATTCAGACTCTTTTGAAGTAGATGGAAGTAAGGTTAAATTTATTGTAAGTCAAATAGATTAAGATATTCCATATATACTTCAATATTAGAACATTATACTCATCCCATAATCTACTGGAAGAAGCATTTCAACAGCAAATAATGGATCTGGATCCGATGAATCATGATATGCTATGAAAGAACCGCCATCAGGGAGTATACCCATACTAGCAAAATCAAATCTAATATCTGCACCAGCACCTGACGTAGAATCCAAATCTCCTTGGCCAAGATAAGTCATAGAATCAGGGATTATACTTTCAGAGAATTCTCTGACATGCCAAGCAACGTCTACATCAGGTCCAGATGAGCTTTGATATCTTACATTAAGAACAAAGAGATCATGTATGCCATTTGAATGAAATTCCCATTCTTCAATTGAACTAGCGGAATCAGATAAATCATAAGTATTATTCTTCCAATTTTCACCACCATCCCATGATAGTAAATGAGACACAGTAGTACCTTCAGCTATCACACAATGTAAAGCTCCTGATGAATCAAAAGAACAATATTCAGACGGAAGTGAAGAGCCATTCTGATTAGTTGCGGACCACCAATTAAGAGATTCATCTAAGAAAGCATCAGTACCATCTACGAAATAATTAGGGAAATAAAGTCCTCCAGAAGGAACAGGGAATGAACGCATCTCTTTATGTGGTTTAGTGAAATCCCACTCAGGACCTAAATTTTCAGGCATAAGATTGACTTCAATGCTATCTAGATTCCCATCCCTATCTGGGAAAGGGAAGTAATCATAGTTTAAGCCATCAGTAGAGATTTGGCCACCAACATTCTGTACTTGATGCCAAAAGTTAGATATTACCAGGCTAGCATAATCTCCATTTCCATAAATTCCACCGTTGATTGGACCTATTACTTCCACTTGCCATGACCTGTCATAAAATGGCTCTGGTGTTCGATTAAAACACCAACTCCATTCCTCATCTTCAGCATCATAAAGAAATGCATAGAATTGATCCGCTCCACTAGCACTAGGATATGGGAACCAACCCATAGAAATCAAATCACCATTTGTCGCCTGAACTATACTACCCTCACCGAGACCCTCTTGACCAGGTAATGTTGGCTTAGGCTCTAGGCAACCAATTTGTGAAAATATTGAAGGTTGATATTCTTGCCAATTATGCCCTCTATCTTCAGACCAAGTTGGATACTCCCCTCCAAAATTAACTATCCAACCTTCTTTAGTCCCAGCCAGGTAATGCTCACAACAATTGCCACCTTCTTCATTCCCAAATACAGCCCATGAGGCATTACCCCAAGTATCATTAGAAAAAGGAGAACTGACAATGAAATCCCTAGAGTCATCATGAGTTGATGGATCATCGATATAAATCAAGTCTTTATCCCAATCAATTCCTGATTCCATTTCTGATTCAACTGCTTCCAAACATCCTGCCATCATAGTAGTAGATACTATCAATATTACAAACAAGGATTGGCCCACGGATAGGTCAGACACAATACTATGGGGAATGAAACGACTTATCGGTGCTTCGCTATCGATTCTCAAATATATAATATACAAATTGGATAGTTATTTTAATTTCCAAATAGGACCATTTTGAGAGTCTTCAACTATTACTCCAATATCATTTAATTTATTTCTAATATCATCTGCTTTATCCCAATCTTTATTTTGGCGTGCGATTTGTCTTTTAGCTATTAAATTCATAACCTGATCCTGAATCTGCATTCTTTGATTTTCAATATCTAAAATACTCTTATTTATCATTTCATCATCAGGTAATATCCCTAATATATCTCCTGCAAATTCTGATAACCATGACACGCATGCTGAAATTTCATCTCCTATATCGGAATCTAATTTTTCTCTGAGATACTTTACTACGGACTGAACTTCAACTATTGCTACTCGAGTATTAAAATCATCATCCATACCGTTAGAGAAATTTAATCCAGAATTCTTTAAGAATTCCGAATTATGCCATTCTTTCTTCCCATACTTGGAAAGTCCTTCCCCATATGTTAACAATAACTTTTGGTAGTGACTAGATGAGTCTTGAAGCATTATATCGTTGAATTCAACTGGTTGTCTATATGGTGCATTGATTAGACAATATCTTAATTCTAATGGTTCAACCTTAGAAATCGCATCCCTAATTGTCCAAAAATTTCCTAAAGATTTACTCATTTTTTCACCATTAACATTAATCATTCCGTTATGAATCCAATATTGCACTACAGGATCATGATTTAAGCAGCATTCTGATTGAAAAATTTCAGCTTCATGATGAGGGAACATCAAATCTGAACCACCTCCGTGTATATCGAATTTTTCTCCAAGATACTGTAAAGACATTGCTGAACATTCAATATGCCAACCCGGGCGACCATCTCCCCAAGGACTTCCCCAGTATGGCTCTCCAGGTTTAGCTATCTTCCATAATGCAAAATCTCTATGATTTCTCTTTCCAGAACCTGTTTCTGAAACTCTTCCACCAGCTCCTTCTCTAACCATTTCTAATGTTTGTCCTGTTAATTGACCATATTTTTCAGGTGCTGAATTAATCTCAAAATATACACCATCTGGAGAAGAATATGCATTACCATTTTCAATTAATTTTGTTATCATATCAATAATTTCAGGTATAGTCTCAGTCACTCTGGGATAAGAGTCTGCACGAGTTACATTGAGTAAATCCATAACTTCGAAATAATCGTCAATATTTCTATTTGCAACTTCGAGAAAATCTACATTCTCTTCATTTGCAATTCTTATTATTTTGTCATCAATATCTGTAAAATTAGTAATATAATTCACCAAATAACCGCTCTTTCTAAGCCATCTGACAATTATGTCGAAAGCTATTGCTTGTCTTGCATGTCCAATATGACTGGGCGAGTAAGGAGTAATACCACACACATAAATTCCAACCTCTCCATCGACTAATGTCTCGAAGATTCTCTTGCTACGAGAACGGGTATCATAGAGTCTCAGCGGCATACTATCAAATGATGGTGTACGTATTACAGTCATGAACCTCGCGCTGATTCTATAAAAACGTAATACAAACTTGTATGTTTAATACGTTCTAAATACCATCAACACTAATCCTAAATTTCACATATCGAGTTCTACTCTTAGTATAATAAATAATTAAATAATAATATTATTCCATGGAAGCTCGAATTAATCCTTCAAATATTGAATCTTGTTTCAACATTTCAGGATGCCATTGAGTTGAGATCAAAAAAGGATAATCATTTAACTCAACTGCCTCAATTAATCCATCAGAAGTTCGACCGACTACTTTCAAATCTCCTGCATCATGAACGCCTTGATGATGGCCAGAATTTCCAATTATCTCATCTCCTAATAATTCTGAAATTAAGGAGTTTTTCTCTAGTTTGATAGTATGTTTTGACCATTGTCCGCCATTAGCACCGTGTTTTTCATATCCTTTAGTAGTGGGAAGATCTTGGAATAATTTGCCACCTCGAATAACGCAAAGTAATTGATGACCACGGCAGATACAAAGAAGAGGTATTTCCCTATCAATTGCTCCTTCGATTAGAGATTTTTCCCATTGATCTTGTTTATCGCTAAAATCAATAGTTTTCCTATGAGGTTCTTGACCATATAAATTTGGATTAATGTCTCTCCCTCCAGAAATTACTAACCCATCTAAACAATCTAATAATCCATCGACATCATCACATTGTGATAGTAACAGAGGGATACCTCCAGCATCCTTAACTGCACTGGGATAATTTTCAGGTAACATCACAACTGATTGGTTAGAAACCTCATAATCTCTAGAATTTACTGAAGTTGTGATGCCGATTAATGGCCTCATATTTATTCACCAAGAGATTCTCTCAACTTTCTTGTATGCCTGAAAGATCGGATTCCTGCTACCATAAAAATAGCGCCAACTATTATCAAAATCATATGAGATATTAATGTCAAATTACTTGCATCTGACCAAATTGAAAAGATGCGTAGTCCACCCAATACTGAAATCAGAGCGAAGATCATTGCTGCATGCATGTAATGATGCCTATTTGCTTCATTTTTATTTGAGAGAAAACCTGAAATTAATAATGGAATACCAAATAAAGATGGGATTAAAGCAGTCAAACTACCTGTATCGCTGAGGAAATACGATGCGATTCCAGAAAATATAAGAATGCTACCACATATCATAGCAAAATTTGGAATTGATGTACCGAGAAATTTGAATTCATTATTCATGAATGGCCGAACGAGACAGAGTTTAAGATGATACTTACGATTCGATTTCTGAATTTATAGATGCATGAATTTCTTCGTCTCTAGCAACAATCTGCTCCCATAATAATTCAGCAACATCTTTGACGTCCATTTCAGAACCAACAGTATCTAGGCCGTCTTTAACCATGACCGAACAAAATGGACATCCGATTGCAACGGTATCGCAACCAGTTGCTGCAATTTCTTCTGCACGTATCTTGTTGACGCGCTTATCTGAGTCTTCTTCCATCCACATCTGAGCACCACCTGCTCCACAACAGAAAGAATCTTTGCCATGTCTCTCTACTTCGACGTCAATGCCTCCAAGTACTGATCTAGGTTCATCAATAATATCTCCGATTCTTCCAAGATAACAAGGATCATGATATGTTATATTAGTACCCTCTTTGTCGAATTCAGGTAATAGCCCTTCTTCCTGTAACTTGGCCATTATCTCAGTATGATGGAATACTTCTAATTCATCCGCTCCATAATCACCGTATTCCTTACCTAGTGTATGGAAACAATGAGGGCATGAGGCAACAATTCTTTTGACACCTAGTTCTTGGAAAGTCATTATATTAGTTTCTGCTAACATTTGGAATAAATATTCATTTCCAGCTCTTCGTGCAGGGTCGCCAGAACATCCTTCTTGCATTCCAAGAATACCTACGTCCAATCCCGCTTCCTTCATCAGAGATATTGTTGCTCTAGCTACTTTTTGATTCCTTTCATCGAAACTTGCTGCACATCCTACGAAGTAAATATACTCGGCAGGCTGACCTACTTTGACATCCAAATCAGATGCCCAATCTGCCCTCTCATGCGGTCCGAATCCATATGGATTAGATGCTGATTCTAAATTACCCATCGCAACATTCAGTTCTTCGGGATAATCCATTGTTTCCATTACAGCATTTCTTCTTAATTCGGTCAATTTAGGCACATGCTCGATATAAAGTGGGCAAATGTCCACACATGCATTACAAGTTGTACAAGCCCAAACCGCCTCACTGGTTATTCTTGCTAACATAGTTTCTTCTGGATTTTCACCCTTCAATAGAACTGGAGCATGTTCATTAGCATAATTTCTAACATCATGAATCACTTGCATTGGATTCAATCCCTTACCTGATTCGTATGCAGGACAAACATCTTGACATCTGGCGCAAGAAGTACATGACCAACCGTCAATAATTTGTCTCCAAGTGTATTGATCAAACGTACTGACTCCAAAAGAATCTATATCTAGATCTTCTAAAGGTACCGCTTTTCCATCATCTCCTAATGCAAGAGGCCTCATCTTACCCATTGCTTGAGTATCATGGAAAAACACATTTGGGATTGCCATAACCAAATGCATATGCTTTGAAACTGGGATTAAAATCAAGAAACAACAAATTGCAACCATATGTGCCCAATAAGATGCTATAATGAAAGTTGAAGATAAACCAAGACCTGATACCCAGTATCCAAAAGGTTCCCAAAATGGAGAAGGATTCTCTGGAGACTCAATAATAAATGAAGTTGAAGTGATTGTTAAAATCAATACTAAAATAAAATTACCTTCTAACTGTGATTTACCTTTAAGTTTCTCAGGAGTAAATAATACTCTTCTAGTTAAAGCAGCAAAGGCCCCTAATAATGCAGTAGTGTACCCTAATTCGACCATTCCATTCCAGGGATTATTTAGAAAAGAAGGTAAAAGATGTTCCGAAAAATAATTTGCACTAGCAAGATCTAGCATGTCACTTCCGAGCATAAGAAAACCCCAGAACATTAACACGTGCATAGTACCTGCAACTTTATCTCTGAGAACTTTTTTCTGCCCAAGCCAACCCACTAGCATTTCCTTAATTCGAAGACCCCATGAGTCAAATCGATTATCGGGAGCCCCTAGCATTACTAGTCTGGTAGCTTTAATGACTTGATACATGAAAAAAGAAATCGATAAACCACCCATTAGGAGAAGAATAATCCATCCTTCTAACGGACCATATTGTATTTCTAAAGGATGTTTCATGATTTATTCTCCTTACTTGACTAGCACCCTACAATACCTCCGAAGAGAAACTGTACTTTCAATTAACCTATCCATAAGTTATACCCAATACTAATTTCCTATACCCGTTACCGATAACCATGGCAACTGCCTTCGCACCCGGGAAGTGTATTTTATTTGGAGAACATGCAGTAGTTTACGGACACCCTGCGGTAGCAGTAGCAATCGATGCTGGAGTGGAAGTAAAATTAGAAGTTTCAAAAAAATGGGAAATTAAAAATGATCATTATGGCAATTATTTTGAAGAATTTAAACCATCAAAGAACCCTCATATCCAATACATAATTAGAGATATTTTTGATTATACTGGTCCACCTCTAAAAATAAATATTGAATCAAATCTATTTTCATCAGCAGGACTTGGATCTAGTGCGGCTCTATCAAATGCTATGGGTGCAGCACTTCATCATTTGACTAAGCCTGAAAAAGAAATAGATCTGGTGAAATTGGCAAAAATTGGCCATTCTGCAGAAGCTAATGCTCAGTCAGGAAGGGCGAGTCCAACTGATTCGGCAACTAGTTCATTAGGAGGATGTGTAGTCGTTACAGGTGAAAAAAATAAAGATCTAAAACATGTATTCGATACTAGTTTGGTGACTCCTGAGGGAGAGAGAAAATGGTCAATACATAGTGTCGAAATTCATGAAAATGTCAAAAATTCGTGGTTAGTGCTAGGATTCACAGGAAGAGCGGCACCAACTGGAGAGATGGTTTCAGGTGTAGCAGAAAGACTAGCTCAAAATCCTGAACTTTATGATGAAATGAAGGCAATAGAGAATATTACTAAAGCAGGTCTAACTGCATTAGAATTAGGGAATTTAGAAGCTGTTGGAATGGCAATGAACGAATGTCATGAAAAATTAAAAAATCTCGGAGTAAGTAGTGATTCCTTAGATAATATGGTTTCAGCCACTAGGAATCATTCATTTGGCTCTAAATTAACTGGAGCAGGCGGAGGAGGATGTATGGTGGCATTGACCAATAATCCAGAGAGAGTGGCTCAAGAAATTGAGCTATGTGGAGGAAAACCTTTAATCTCGAAATTTGGTGCTAAAAGTGCTCATATAAAAAAGAAAAAACGTATTTGATCTGAAAAAATATATATTATTGTAGGATTTCTTTACAACTATTCTTTATAAGTGGAATGTTAGTGGAGATGGTATGCTTAGTGACGAAGAACGCCTAACTGTAGTGAATGTAGTTGCATCAACCCGAGTTGCGGAAGAACTAGATCTTCCGGATATTGCAATTCAATTGAATTGTGAGTATGAACCTGAACAGTTCCCAGGGGTTGTTTATCGGGTTGTAGATCCAAAACTTGCAATTCTAATGTTCCGTTCTGGAAGAGCTGTTTGTACTGGTGGTAAGAATGAACAGAATATCCACACAGGTATTGAGAGAATGACAGCTGATTTACAAAATGCTGGAATAGACACATGGGACTTAAAAGATGTAGAAATTGAAGTCCAAAATATGGTTGCAACATACTCATTATTCTATCCTGAAGACTATAATGGCACTGCAAGGATGGATGACAATAATACTCGTGTAATTGACTTAGATGGAGGAGCAATAAGAGCTGCCACTGATGAAGAAGTTGAAGAAAACGATGCAAGAATTCGTGGAATTAGGCAAGGAGAACCTTTAGCAGCACTTCCTCGGAAATTAAATCTAAATAATTTGACCTTTCACTTACCTTTCGACAAAGTTGAATATGAACCGGAGCAATTCCCTGGGTTAATTTACAGATTAGATTATCCAAAAGTTGTATGCTTAATTTTCGGTAGTGGAAAGATGGTTATTACTGGTGCAAGACACAAGGATGAGATTCTTGAAGCGGTCCAGTTCATACAAGATGAGTTAGCTGACTTACTTTAAGAATAATGTGAGAAACATCAATCGAGAGATTGATGTGTAAGTAACTGTGCGAAAGCGCTATGCGCTCTAGAACTGAGACCGTTTATCTCCTGACCTTTTTGTTAATGTTTTCTACATTTGCAGGAGCATATACTCCTGAAAAGCAGCTAGATGAGCTCGAAGAAAATAAAATTCATTTAGAATCAATATCAAGAAACTCAAACCTGATCGATATACCATCATGGAAGCTAAATGATAGATGGAATTATAATGGATATCTAGATATGGTAGATTTAATTGTAGATTCAGGAGTTAATACGAATTTACAGACATTGACTGGAACCTTAGAAAGTACAGTTACAGACATATATCAAACCATTGTTGACAATAATTCCGCTCTAGTGTATAGAGTAGAATCAGATGGTTATTATGAAGCAAATAATATCAATCTAGATGGCCAGCCGGGCGATTTAGAAGCAACTTTGAACACAGTCTCAATAATTCGTGTTTCTGATCATGCAACAGTATCTCAAGAAGCAACTATTGATATTAATTTTTGTAGAGATTTTCTTTGGTTCTGCGTTGATGTATCAGTAGGCACACTTGAAGTCGATCAATCTTATTCACCTGCACTAGAAGGATATGATTTCCCACTATCTGTCGGAGAATCATGGAATCAGAATTATACAGCTACGACTACCTACGATGGTCAAAGTGATTATGTAGATATTCCTGAAAATACTATTTCACAGAGAAGCGCAAATTATGAAGTAGTTAGTCAAGGTTTTTCAGGAGTAAATTATGGAGGATGTAGTGTATCATACAATATTTCTAGCTCAAATGCAGATGGAGAGGATACTGGTTACAAATGGTTTTGTCCTGCAATTAGAGGAGACGTAAAGATGGAGACAATAGAAAGTTTAGGATTTACAGCTGTCCATTCACTGTCATCATATCAGGCAACTAGTAGGCAAAAAATAATCAATGTAGATGTTGAATTTCCATTATCTCCAATTAATATGGATATCTCTGCATGGATAAATGTAACAGATAATAATGGAAATGCTGTTGGAAATCAAGCAATGGAATTTAGATATGAAATAGGTGGAGATATACAAAGCGTAACAACTGCAGCTAATGGAACTGCACATGTGACTTTCAATACTGAAGATTTAGCTGATGACTCATACTCAATAAATGATTTAGGTAGCCATGGAGTATTGGCATGGACTAGTAGCGAATCTACCAAAGTCATTGGAATTAGTACAATAACAATAGATCCTGATGTATACGAGATTGACTTGTATGTAAATGCGAATGGTGTGTCAGTAGAGAGAACTAGAGAAAATTCAACTATCACATTAGATGATGATATTGGATTTACTGGAATAAGGGGAGATTTGTTAACTTTCAGCATACCTGTAATTAACAGAGGACTGAGGATTTCTCCCGCGGCCATTTTACAATTAACTGGACCTGACGGAACAGTTACTGACGTGAATATTCCGCCATTATCTAGTTTGGAAGAAGCGAGAGTAGAAGTTTCATGGGAGGTCCCAGCAAATCAGCCATTTGGAAATGTTGTAATGTCAGGTGTAATTTTGATTAATGATGGAGATTTAGCAAATAATGGTGGAGAATTTAACCTATTTATTGGGGCTAAACCTATTGCATTATTGACAATTGCTGAAGAATCATTAACTCTAGATCAGGTGACTCTCAATGGACTAAATTCTTATGACCCTGATGGAGGTATTTTACAATGTATATTTTCACTAGAGAGTCTAACGGGCGAGATTGTAACATCTCAAGAAGATGATTGTATTTTCGAATATTCATGGGATGATGATGGAGTATTCGCTGTTAATATGGTAGTTACAGATGAAGAAAATGACTTTCATTCAGTAAGTAGTGAAATTATTATAATTAATAGAGCCCCAGAAATAACCCTTGCAGCAGATTCTGAAACAAGTCCAGTTCTTTCTCCAATAACTTTTGAAATTATAGATCGAATTGATTTAGATACACTCAATCCTGAGGCTCCAGTAGATATATCTTGGAAGGCTCCCTGTAATCAAGGAACTCTGGGAATAAAATGTACTTTGACACCTGATCAAGAAGGACCTTACACAGTTGAAGTAGACGCTGTAGATGATGATGGAGCGGTCACAACCGAATCATATACAATTGAAGTCACCAACATAGCACCTTACAACCCCGAATGGGAGGTTTTGTTTGAAGGAAATAGAATGATACCAAACTCTTTTGGACTTTACACAGTAAATGAAGGAGATCAACTTACAATTAGGGGATGGGCTGAAGACTCAGATAATGATATGGCAACTTTACAGCATGTATGGACTCCTGATGCAGAAGATGAACCAGATATCAAAAATCAACAGCAAGGACTTGTGAGTTCAATAGAATATATCTATAATACTGAAGGCCAACATATTGCTACTTACCAAGTATTTGATGATAATAACGAAAGTACTGATCTAATGACTGTGCCCTTCAAAGTGAATAATATTGCGCCAACTATTCGTCCATTTTCTCAGCCTCTACCAGTGGCGGAAGATCAAACTGTAGATATATCGATAATAGTTGACGATACAATGTACGATATCGAGAGTCTAATTCCATGCTATGACATAGATCCTAATTCAAATTCAGATGACATTGGAAATTCAACTGATGATTGTGATTTCGAATCATATCAATTAGGACATTCATGGCATAATTCAGAAACAGCACCAGATTATATTATTTTTCATGTAACTGATAATGATGGAGCTACAGCATATGTCGAAATACCAATAGATGTAAGAAATATGAAACCAAATATTGGTATGACAACTAGTGAATATCAACCAACTGAAGGGGAATTAATTACTTTGACTGGAAATGGAACTACTGATTCGATTTTTGATATGGAAAATATGCAATATTGGTGGGATATGGATTTATCAAAAGATAGCGATAATGATGGAGATAAAAGTAATGATATGGATATTACAGGGAAAATTGTAGATTGGTCATTTTCAAGTGCTAAGAATACCGTAGTTCAATTAACAGTTTATGATGGAGAGGCATCTTCGACCATGAGCATAACAATACAAGTTCAAGAAAAGCCATTTGCAATGACTGATGTCTTGTTTAATCCTATATTTATTGGTGTAATCTTGATTTTAGTTTTAGGAATTATTGGAGGGTTATTAATACGAAATAAAAATACACCTTTAGCAGTATCTTCGATAATAGAAGATAAAATGGCAATGGATGATGCATTTGATGACCCGGATTTCGATCCTTTTAGTGAGGAAAAATCAAAACAAAAAATTAGTAAAAAAAGAATTAAACAGGAAAAAAATAAGCCAACTAATAAAAATTTAGAAAATATTGATGATGACTTAAAAATAGAAGATACTGATAATAAGATAAATGATGAAATGGAAGAATTAAGGGCGAAAATAAAGGAATTGGAAGAAAAAAACCTCTCAGTAAATGAAGTCATGAGCCCTTCAGAGATAGAAGAACTAATTGGTGAAGAGGAATAGGATAACTCATGGTTAATCTATTCAAGCTTCTAGGTTTACCTGATCCAAATAAAACAATTTCAAGAACTGAAAAGAAAAATTTAGGTTCTGCTAATCCCGGACCTAGGTCTAACTCAGGTGCTGATTTTCATGATCTAGGCGATATTTTATGGTCTGAGAGGACAGAAAGATTGACACCTTTAGCAGATAGAAATGTAATTTATTTGAAACCAGATGACTACCATAGAATACAACTGGAAGGTATAGAAAATGAGCTTGCAAGAGGCAATATGCTTCTTGTAGACATTAGTTCATTATCGCATATGCCAACTCAAAGTGATATTTGTAAGAGAAAAGTGGAGAATTTAGGAGAAAGGATTGATATCCCAGTTTTTTCTCTAAATGAAAATGACTCATTACTAATGGTTCCAGGATTAGGGATGAGAGTGGATACTGAGAGACACAGATTAGGCATGAAAGATTTAGAAGAATTACCAAGAAAAATTGATTCTTAATAGTGTACTTCGAATTTCCAATCATTCTTACTAGAACTAGGCCCTAATTTATTATAGTCTATTTGCATTAATTTTTGAGGCATATTTGAAGAATTAATTTCAGATGATGTGACTACATTATCTACTCGAAGAATGGCTAGAGATGCAGATGAACCTTCAGGTAAGGGATGTATTTCTACTAAAGTACATTTCATGGCAGCCATTGCTGAAGAGAGAAGAGGTAAATCATCTTCTTGAATCATATTGCCATTAATTATTTCCCATTCCGATTCATTAGCAGGTAATTTAGTAGATGTTATCTGTATATCTTTTGCAGAATCGATATCTGCAGGAAGTATGAATACCATACATGAACTACCAACACCAGAATTACGAAGATTTACTAGAGTATCTCGTTCTTTACCATCTCTACTCTTTGAGAGACTGACCGTAATCAAAGGAGGAGTGTTAGATACAACTCCTACAGATGACATAGGGGCTAAGTTCTGTACCCCCTCAGAACTAACAGTACCAATCAAAGAGACCGGACGAGGCATCATCAGAGATGCAAGCCAATTTCTTCTATCATCATGAGATAACTCTGAAAAATTAGAGTTTGTTCTTTTAGTATCTAGTGAGTAAAGTCCTTCTGGTTCAGATTCATAGTCTCCGTCTTCTAACCAAGTATCTAGTTCGCCCGATTCAACTTCAGATGCTGAAAATGAGGTGAATTGACGATAATTCTCCCAATTAGAAATATCTTTTTCATCTCCACCTCTTGATTTTTTCCTCTGAATAGAAGCATCAGCATATGTCACACATCTCCGAAGAAATCTAGAAACGATGTCTCTTCTTTGAGATATATCCATTTTAATCACTCAATACCTAATTCTTTGACTAATCTTTCAACATGACCACTCGCTCTAACATTATATCCTACAGAAATTAATTTACCATCAGTATCTATAACAAATGTAGATCGAGAAACTCCTAAGTAAGTCTTACCATAGTTCATTTTTTCTCGCCATACACCATATAATTGATGTAACTTAGTTTCAGAATCTACAATTAATTCAAACGGCAATTCATACTTTTCTATAAAGTTTTGATGAGATTTAGAAGAATCTTTAGAAACTCCAATCACTCTAAATCCAGCAGATTGAAGTCTAGAAAAATTATCTCTAAAATCACAGGCCTGTACCGTACAACCGGGAGTACTATCCTTGGGGTAGAAATAAAGAATTACTTTTTCTCCAGAGGATAAGATATCTGAAAGAATTAATGTGTCCCCATTTGTTAATTCAGCTTCAAAATCAGGGGCTATTTCTCCAACATTTAAGGAGACAGGTTCAGAGTTCATGTTTATCGCAAGAGTGGAGAGATGATGAATGCTCGTACTAAGAGCATTCAAGAACGGGGGACCTTTGCTGCAGATATGAGTAAAGCGGGTATCATTTGTTTTATAGTGGGTATTTTAGGATTTATCTCATTCTTAATTTCAATTTCAATTGTAAGTTATATCGATGATAGAATAACCGAAGAATGTGACACTGAATTAGGTACAATAGGACAAATCACTGGTATCGATGAAGGTCAATGTCAAGATGGCAGAGATAGGAAAAGTCAGATAGAAAGTATACAAATACCCATTCTTAGTATTTCAGCACTCCTTGGACTTGGCGGCGGGATGATGATTTTTAGAGACTAGTTTCTCATTTCTTCCCTAATTCTTTTCTTAGTAGATGCCCAACCACAAATTAAGCATTCATTCAGATTATGATTTCTTGCTGGACAATGTTCTCGACCAAAAAATATAATCTGCAGATGTCTCCGAATCCAAGTATCTCTGGGGAAGACTTTCTTCAGATCTTTTTCAGTGGTTTCTACATTCTTTCCATTTGATAAACCCCACCTTGAGGCTAAACGATGTATATGAGTATCTACTGCAAATGCAGGAATTCCGAATGATTGTGCCATAACCACACTGGCAGTTTTATGACCCACCCCTGCTAAAGATTCTAAAAATTCCCAATCAGGTATTACTTTTCCGCCACCATCTAAAATTTGTACTGCCATTTTTTGAAGATTCTTTGCTTTGGTCGGTGCTAAACCGATTTCTCTTATTATTTGATGAATCTCACTTACCTCTAATTCAGACATTTCTTTGGGATTATCTGCTCTAGAAAATAATCTAGGTGTTACTTCGTTGACTTTCTTATCTGTAGTTTGAGCGGATAGCATCACGGCTACAAGTAGAGTATAAGCGTCTTTATGATCTAAAGGAATGGGTTGAGTAGGGTATAATTCATCTAATATCTTACCTATATGTGCAGCCTTGTCAGCCCTATTCATCATTCCATCTCCACTTGAATTCTAACGCCGTAAATAAATGCAATTAGAATCAAGGAAAAAGGTACGCCATAACAGGGACCATACATGAAATCTTCACTAGATGGAGAACTCGTAACACCACCAAAAATAATGTAAGCAACAAGTCCAAGAATCATCGCAGGTATTACAGAAACTAAAGCGAATACCAATCCTCGAGTGATGCTCATGTATCATTCGAAGAGATTCACTATGATGAATATTATCAAGAGTCAAATAGAGATTCTATTTCTAAACCTGTCCTTGTATTTAGAATATCTGAGCTTTCAAGCCATCCTTTTCGGGCAATTTGAACACCATACCAGACATCTTCTAAACCGTTAGTATCATGGGCATCGGGATTAATACAAATTGGCACATTCTGTTCTTTGGCAAATTTGCATAACCTCCAATCTAGGTCAAGACGATACGGTGAGGCATTAATCTCAATAGCCTTCAAATTCCCTTCATCATTTAACTCACCCATTCTTCTGATAACTGCATGCATATCTATTGGAAAACCTTCTCTTACCTGTAAAATACGACCAGTCGGGTGTCCCAGAATGGTAAATGAAGGATTTTCAATCGCTCTAATCAATGCTTCAGTATTTTCTATTTCATCTCTATTTCTCCAACTACCTAATGCGTGAACACTACCTACTACATGAGAAAATAAATTCCTAATATCTTCTGAATAATCTAACTTTCCATCTGCTAAGATATCACATTCAGACCCATGAAATAGTCGAAAATCAATATCTTCATCTTTCCAGGCTTGATTTAATCGAAAAATTTCTTCTGACTGTTTAGGAACAATTTCACTAGGAATACCAATTTGCCTTCCACCAATATTCAATGTTTCAGAATGGTCTGCAATACCCAAATATTCCCATCCTAATGATTTTGCGGCTTCAGCCATTTCTTCAAGAGTATTTTTGCCATCAGAATATACGGTATGATTATGAAATGCTCCTCGTAAATCAGAAGGATTTACCAAATTAGGCAATGAGAGGTTAGAAAAAGAAGCAGCTTCAATTTCGCCCATATCTTCCCTCATCTCAGGAGGGACCCAATCCATACCTAAATTTTTGTAAATTTCTGATTCATCGTTACAAATCAACGTATGTTTTGCAGCCTCTATTCCTATTTTACCATCAGCTAAATCTTCAGGAAAGAGCCCAAATTCGTTTAATCTCAACCCTCTATTTATTGCTTCTTGTCGCATCCTAATATTATGCTCTTTAGAACCTGTAAAATATGCCAGTGTAAATGGAAATGTTTCAGGATTAACAATTCTTACCTGAGCATCTATAGTTGCGTCACTATTTCTTTCAATAAGAATCTCAGACAGTCTTTCATCAATACTCCCTGAATTAATTGAATTAGATAACATTTCTTGTTCTAGAATTAAACTAACTTTCGATTCACCAAAGCCCTTGACTTCTGCAATACCGGGTAAATTAAGAATCTCTGAGATTACATTTTGATGTTGATGAGGAAGAGACGATACTACAATATCAAGATCACCTATAGTTTCTCTACGACGTCTCGCACTACCAGCAAGTTGAGCTTTTTCTACACCATTTATTTGAGAGATTTTTTCCTCTAATGCTCGGCCATATAATAACCCGACATCCATCCTAGTTCTTCCCTGATATCGATATAGTAAATCAATTCCTTCGAGATATTTTTGCTGACTCTTTTTCCCAAAACCACTCAGTTGTGATACATGATCAAGCTCACATGATATCTTGAGTGATTCTACTGAATCAACACCTAATGATTCATATAAAATTCTAGCACGTTTAGGCCCTAAACCAGGTATACCCACAATTTCTATTAATCCAGGCGGTATTCTATCATACAAAGATTTCATGTCACCCCATGTACCATACATTACTGCTTCAGTAATCAAGCCACCAATTCCTTTCCCTATACCTTTAATTTCAACTATTCGATTTTCCGAAACAACTGTGAATAGATCTTCTTCCATTGATGCTAGAGTTCGTGAACCATTTTGATATGCACGAACTCGAAAACCATTAGCTCCAGATAACTCCAATAATACAGCAATTTGTTCTAGAACATCGACTAATTGCGTCTTACTAACGTAAGGTGCTTGCTGCCTTCGAGATATTGGAAGTGTCCAACCACCTACCTTTGCCATGCTTACATGAACACGCGATAGGTCTTGAACCATACGATTAGAGATTAGGATTGATGTTCCCCAACATAAAGAAATGAAAGCCCTTACCCATGACTATGGAGTTGGTTTCTTTGCTGGAATCTGGATCTATCACACTATGTGGAATTGCGACTATCCTGTGGATAGCAATTGGCACTCTAGCCAGGCTCGAAAAAGGAGAAATTATTACGCAAAAAATTGTGGCAACACTATGTATTATATCGGCAATTATGCTTTTCAGTCTACACTATTTAGGTGGAGAACTCTGGGGTTCAACTAATGTAGCTAGACCATTAGCAGTGACTGCAATAATAGTGGCGATTACTGGAATGCTAAACATCAAAGGTAAGGATGTTCAAGGCGAAACTAATCCTCATCAAATTATGAAAATGAGAGCTGCAGAGAAAATGGAAGAAGAATGATTATTGTTGACCAAGTTTCTCATCGATAAAAGATCTCATGTATGCAGGTAGCTCACCATTAACAAAAATTACATCATTAACATCATCAAGTTTCATTAAAGAATAATATATCTGCATAGCTGTCATAGGAGTAGAGCTACAACCAGTACATCCACCTTCAAGTGAAATCATAATAATTCCATCAGTTGTATCTACAACATTAACTATGCCATCATGAGCATCTAAAATAGCCTGAACAGGTCCAACAGAATCAAGAATTAATTGTTCGTCAACCATAATCGATGCCGCCTTATATTATTGCTACTAGCCGAGTACTAATGAACCTGAGGCTCTTTCAACTACACATGAGCACCTCTTTACGGGTC
>MDSX01095450.1_pt1 | contig 23325 bp, 30 predicted proteins | sample 811141 | NCBI WGS metagenome assembly MDSX01 (sample SAMN05326642, study PRJNA326480) | marine metagenome | isolation source: seawater | place: Atlantic Ocean: South East | collected 2010
ATATGGATGCTAGGTCTTTCCATTATTTAGATAATAAACAACAAGAAGAAACGCAAAAGGTAATTTATAAACCCGTAAACGAACCACAACCCACATCGAACACAAAATGTGGAAATTTTGTGAGCAGTAACTTACTCCCTAAAAATAATCAGGTTGTAAAAGAACCGTCTTTCACATTTAGTCCTAACAAAGACGTGAAATTATTAATTAAACCTACACAGTCTGTAATTGGTGTAAATACACAAGGCGGTTCTTTGAGAAATGCAAATTTAGATATAAGATCCGCTCCCGCTATAGACAAAAAAGAAGTTAGTCCTTGGTTAAATTCTACTATCAGCCCTGATTTGTATCGTCGACCATTAGAGTAAGAATTATTTAAAAAAATGAATAATATGTATACAAATAATGAGCGAGGTTTCTATAAGTAATGGAACGGTAACCAGTTTTAAAGATGCCGTACACGAGTGGATGAATATTCATGATTATATATCTGAAGCTTCTGCGGATATTCGTAATAAGAGGAAACGTTTACAACAATTAGATTATTTTATAACTACTTATTTGAAAGACAATGATAAAGAATATTGTAATATAGGAAATAAAGAAGCTTTATGCATAAAAAATAAAAAAATGACAAGTGCATTAAAAAAAGAACATGTCCTTTCATTTCTTAATCAAATATTGAAAGATGAAGAAAAAGCGGCTGAATATACAAAGCGGTTATACAATATGAGAGAAATTAAAGAAAAACAGATTATTAAAAGAGTAAACATATGAATATTTTAGTATTATCTGGAGGAGGTCAAGGGGTGTGGTCTATGTTAGGTGCGTTAAGTATTCTATATCAACATTTAAAATTTGATGTATTTATAGGAACATCTGTGGGTAGCATAATATCTACATTACTATCGATTGGTTTTGACCCAAATGATTTATTTGAAAAATTGAATATCATCAATATATCAAATAAACCAAGTTTAAAAAAATGTATAGAAGAGTACGGTTTTTGTGACATACAAAACATCATTGAATGTGTACTTGAATTAATCGTACAGAAGACAAATCACATACCAACGTTGGGTGAATTATACGTATTATATAATAAAAAATTGGTTATAACTAGTGTATGTATAGATACACAAGAAACAATTTATTTCCATTATGAAAGTCATCCTGATTTACTTATATCGGATGCTTTATACGCATCATGTTCGATTCCATTTATTGTAAAACCGCATCGTATAAACGATAAACTATACGTCGATGGTTGTATGTCTGATAATTTCCCAATGAAGTATGCCAAAGAAAATTATAAGGACGAAATGATATACGGAATACGCTTAAAAACTCCTTATCCAGCTATACGCGATATGTTCACATATACATTGAATGTGTTACTGTTTATCATGAACAAAATACATGATACACATAATTATGATGAAAATGTGATCACACTTGTATCTGATATTACAAATGCAATTAATATATTCAAACCATTAGATAATAAATTAGAATTATATAATTATGGAGTTACAGAAGCAAACAAACAATTTAAACCATATGATTCTAAACATAAATAAATGGGATTACATGAATTACCTAACGATCTTATAGAATCGATTGCATCGTATATTGGTGTGAAGAATATAGCTATATTACAATGTGTGTGCAAAACATTCAAATATGTTTGTAAAGATATGTACCCACATACTACGTATTTATTAAAACACAATTTGATTAAAGATACATTGTCTAATGAAACATTATCTAATGAAACATACGATCATGTTATATCAGATTCTGAATTCTTGAGTCGAATTATGATAAATGAAAACATATGTTTTGGTTTGAGAAACAAATTACGGTTTTGTGTTTATTCATTTCAAAACGAACTACACAAACCGTCTACCGAGATTAATAGAATGACAAACGAACAATTGAGTGTAATCACAATTCCATATTGTAATAATCAACATGTGGTTGTTCAAGCATATGCAGGTACGGGTAAGACAAAGACATTAGTTGAATTTGCGAAACAACATACACAACGTCATATATTATATATCGCATACAATAAAGAGCTTTGTGTAGATGCAAAACAAAAATTCAAAACGCAACCAAACGTACATGTATCTACGATTCACGCGCTAGCATTTGATGAAAAATATAGCATTGGTGATCTGGATATTGATCATATTATCGATTTATATCACGTGGATTCAAACACGGCAGGAAAGATGATCAATGAATTTGAATTGTATTGTCACAAAACCATCGATCACACTTCGAATTCATTTCGTATATGGAATGATATATTTGAAAATAAATTATTACCTGCGACGCATGATGCATATCTCAAACATTTTCAATTATCAAAACCTGTTTTAAACTATGATATAATATTATTAGACGAAGTTCAAGATTGTAATGATTGTATATTAGATATTATTTGTAATCAAAAGTGTATGAAAGTATCTGTTGGTGATGTTTTCCAAAGATTGTATGGTTTTCGTAATGTAGATGATCCACACAATTTTATAAAACAAAGTACACGAAGAAATCATGAAGAATTGGTCCAACGCAAGTTGAGTATATCTTTTCGTATGGGATTTGATGTTATGTATCATGTCAATATGTTTTTGAATAATAAATTCAATATAACAGGGTTTACCAATTCATATACGAATAATACCCTCATATATCCAGATAGTCTTTCCAGTAAAAATTTCATAGAAACAACAAACGAACAAATCACATATTTATGTAGATTCAATGTAAATATTATAAAATTATGTATTCAATTTGTAAATCAAAACAAATACGTATATGTATATGGTAAAACCTTCAATTTCGATAAGGAAATTGAGATCGTACACGATTTTATACACGTTACGAATCAAAATTATGATCTTGTACAACATATACAATGTAAAGGAACATCAATACAAAGTTTGTTAGATTTATATACATCGAAATCTATGTCGGAATGGAAACAACGCGTACAATTGTTTATGATATTTGGTTCCACACTGGTTCAACATTGGAACACGTTGAAAACATGGGTTATTAATGATATGAAAAACGCAAACGTTATATTGAGCACGGTTCATCAAGCGAAAGGTTGTGAATTTGATAATGTATGTTTACATAATGATTTAACATTAAATATTGAAGATTCGTTATACATTATGTATGTAGCAATGACAAGAGCAAAGAAAAGATTATTTCTTAATTCTTTAATGACGAGTTATTTTATACGACAAAAGGGAACAATATACAAAAACGATATCACATGTAATTCAAAGTGGGATAAATGTTATATATGTTCTACAAAAACAAACCAGTATGCTTGGTTAGATGTAGATATAGATGCTGCTTTTCATACCGTCGAGTCTGATATTTATGAACGTATTTCCATGTGTTTTAAATGTAAAAAACATCACAATGTATTATGAGTCATCTGGATTAACCAATGAAGTTTGACCATTTTCTGAAATAACAACTTGTATCTCGTGTACGTTTAATTGATAATTTTGTTTGTAAAATACATTTTGTTGTTTCGTTTTAATACAAAATGAGGGAGGATTTGTTTGTTCATCCCAACACCATATCGCAAATCCTTCTGGAACATGATTCGTGTGAACTGTATTGGATATAGGAAGTTTGAATAACATTCCATTTAAAGCACTGATTATAAATTGAGATGTATTAGTGGATTGTACACCTACATCGGTTGAATTAAATACAAATGTATTGTCATGTGCAGCAATTGCATTTGTACCACATGCAATTGTATTTTTACCTTTCGTCTGGTTTTCATTACCCCCTATAATAGTACTGTAATCACCATTCGCTTCATTTCCAAAACCACCAATACATATAGAAGAATCACCCGAAGATTCATTCTGTATTCCACCAATAACAATAGAATCTGTGTATGATATATTATTAAATCCTTGTAAAGATAATAATAAATCAGAATATCTTTCAAATTCAGTATTGTTAAGTTCTTGATTTAAATTTACCGAATTTGAATTTACTGAATTTGAATTTGCATGTGACAAATAATCATAATAAATAACATTTGCGTGTATATTTTTCACCCATAAATTTTGATCAGAGTCAATGATCAATTGATCGTTGACATATAATCTGTTCATAACATCCAATACGGTGAATCTAGCATCAGTAGCGATCTGACTCATTGTTTTAATATATATTTTATATATATTCTTCTTAATTGATATTTTCAAATTCTTCGATTCGTATATCTTCTTCGATATTCAATAACGTTTTAGTCATTGTAAAGATGTGATTAGGAAAATGTTTATCATTTCGTTTAAACATAGCATACCAATTTTTTCTCCCATTGTACGAACATTCGAATACGCCCGGAACATCATCCTTTAAATGTTTGGGTACATATACATAATGATCGTGTAGTCGAATTAAGTATTTTCCTTTCATCACTTTCAATATTGGATTTTCATTTTTTTTAAAATTATATTCTATCCAAAAATCAACCGTGTTTTTCAATTTCGGTTTCCATTTAAACATATCATAGTTGGTCCCTGTAACAATTGGTCTATTCTCAGGTGTGAATATTAAACCATCATGTTCATGAGGTATATGTGGTACAATGTTGTCATTGTAATTCTTAATAATGTCTAACGATGCAAACGTTTTCAACTGCAAATTAATATTGTGTTTTTCAGAAATATATATGTACATAATTACAGATTTACATTTATTTAGACGCTCACTATGAGGTAATTGACTCACATTCATTCCACAAACACATACAACGTCATATATCAAAAAATCGTATTGACGTGTTTCTTTATTCAATACTAACTCACCGTCTAAAATAGTTCCATAAAACGCACTTTTAATTGCATGCACATCTAATATGAATAGTTCATTCTTTCTATTTATTAATACACAATAATATACTTCTTTATTTTTGTGAAAATGCATGATATATCGAACACCATCTGTTTTCGCACATACCCAATACTGATTGGACCTCAAACTACTAAAATGTTTTCGTTCGATGGATACGGGTTGACATCCAGGAAATCGATCTTTGTCATATTTATTCCATGACATATATAAATTATTTAATATCGATTTTTTAATATCCGGATCATCCACACGTATACCAGGACGTTCTGCCAATATAATAGGTTCCATCTATTCGTCTATTATAAAACAACCATGCTCTTTAAGTTTATTCGCTATTTTTTCTATAGATGGTGAAGGTTTAGGTGTATGTGGATATAATACATATACAATCGCTTTTACTATATGTTGTTGATGATGTAGAAAAATATGGTGAGGATGATGGTCAACAAGATGGGTGTAGTATTTACGCACAAGCGCTGTTTCCTTTCTAGACATGTACAATTCAATCGTACAATATATATTCAAATATATGTATATATCATTGTCAATGTCAAAATCAAAGGATTGATTGTCATGGTCATATAATGGTTCCCAAGGACAGTTTTGAGTCAACATTAAAAAATCTTGTTCGACAACCGTACCACAGTTCGAACACACAATCATTCCATTCTCATGATCGAATAGTTGTATATATGGAAAACCGCAATACATACACATTATGCGTAAAGATGATACAAATATTATTATGATCTAATATATCAAATGCACTTATATTATAGTCCTCAGTGTTCACATTGTTTACGTTTGATTGAAAAATACGATTTTTCTTCTTTTCAATCTATAAACGTTCAACAACATTCCGTTCCACCTCAAATTACGTCTGTTCCTACGATCGTAGACGACAAGTATAATACGTATGTAGGTAATCAGGCGTTCGTATTTATGGATTCTATTCACGGAATCCAACCTTATAGTTTTGACGTTACAAATCTAACCAATAAAGGTTTTTCATTTATTGATCAAAATCCTTCAGAAATGTTTTACAGTGAAAATTGTAATTACACAGAATTGAATTAAAGGCATGGTGTTTTTAACAATATTATGGATCTTGACAACACTTATATATTAAAAATACAAACCGTACAAAGTACCGTAATTAAGACATTGTGTGATGTATTAAAAGAAACGCTAAATGACATTAATTTTATATTTGATGAAAATGGAATTAAGGTCATGGCAATGGATGGTTCACATGTGGCGTTGGTACACCTGAAACTATTGGCAAAAAATTTCGAACATTATTTTTGTGAAAAGCGCATTCAAGTTGGGTTGAATATGTCTCATTTGTTTAAAATTATAAAAACAGTCACTACAATGGATTTTATTACATTTTTTATCAAAAGACATAATCAACATGAATTTGGAATTCAAATTCAAAACTCCGATAAAAACACGAATACAACATTCTATCTCAAAATGCTGGATATTGATGATGATGAAATAACTATACCAGGTATTGAGATTGAATCCATGATTACCATGCCGTCGAATGACTTCCAACGTATGACACGAGATATGCTAAATATATCGGATAATATTGTGATGTCGACATCTGACAATATGTTACGTCTAGAATGTAAAGGAGATTTTGCTTCTCAGGAAACGTGTATTGGTAATTCAAACCATGGATTAACATGTTCAACACATACTGAATCGGTATCAGGGACGTTTTCACTAAAATATATAAATTTATTTACAAAAGCTACAAATCTATCCAATATTGTAGAACTTTATCTTAAAAAAGATTATCCATTAATGTTAAAATATGCAGTTGCAAATTTAGGTCAGATTATGTTTTATTTAGCACCAACTACAGAAGATACTTAAACAATATACTTTTAACCATGTGTATGAAACTATGGAATGTATGATTTGTATGGAAAACACACAATTTACAAACAAACGAATCAAACCGAGAAATTGTAATGATGTTTGTTTAAAATGTAATCATGTATTTCATCGAACATGTATTAAAGAATGGTTCATAGTAAAAGATTCATGTCCTATTTGTAGAAATGAAATCAAATTCAAAGAAGGAAGTTACTTCAAAATGTATATATTGTTACATCGAATATTGCAAAAACTTTCTTCCACATTAATCGACACAGAATATAAATATATTTACTATGATTTATATAATCATTATGAAATTATAAATAATTTCAAACATAACATATTGCATTTTTGCTATACCGTATTTGGAGTTGTATATATTATAATTCAGTTTAAAGGTTTGTCATTTTAATATAAATATATGCAAGTTATAAAACGTAATGGTGAAAAGGAATCAGTTTCTTTTGATAAAATCACTAGAAGAATCCAAAAATTGTCTTCGGAGATATCATCCACGATTGATCCCATAAAAATAGCACAAAAGGTTTGTAATTCATTGTATGATAATGTAACAACTACAGAATTAGACGAATTGTCTTCTGAAATAGCAATTTCACTAGTGACAGAGAATCCTGAGTATGGAAAATTAGCAACTCATATATGTGTAAGTAATTTACATAAAAATACATATTCATCATTCATAGATACAATATCATTGTTATATAGTTCTAATAAAATCACTAAAGAATTGTATTCTATTGTATGTGAAAACAAAGATTTGATAGAATCTGAAATAGATTATGATTGTGATTATCTATTCGATTATTTCGGAATGAAAACGTTGCAACGTTCTTATTTAATGAAAGTTGATAAAAAGATTGTCGAGAGACCACAACATATGTGGATGCGTGTATCATTGGGGATACATGGTTCAGATATTCAATCTGCTATAGAAACGTATCATTGTATGTCAAATAAATTATTTACACATGCTACACCTACTTTATTTAATGCAGGAACATCTCATCCACAACTATCAAGTTGTTTTTTAATGGAATTGGAGGACGATTCTATCACAGGAATTTATAATACATTACAAGAATGTGCTCAAATTTCCAAATTTGCTGGCGGTATCGGATTACACATTCATAAATTGAGAGCTACTGGATCCGATATTCGAAATGTTAAAAATGCATGTACGGGTATTGTACCATCACTACGTGTGTTTAATGCAACATCGCGATATGTAAATCAATCAGGACATAGACCCGGTTCTGTTGCAATTTATTTAACGGTCGATCACGCGGATATCTATAAATTCTTAGATTTAAAAAAGAATCATGGAGACGAAGAAGAAAGATGTCGTGATCTATTTTACGGATTGTGGGTACCCGATTTATTTATGGAACGTGTGAAAAATGATGATGTATGGTCTTTATTCTGTCCCAAAACGATCGATTATAAACTTGAAAATGTATATGGTGATGAATATAACCGTATGTATTTGGAATTCGAAAGAAAACACATGTATGTAAAACAAGTAAAGGCTCAACATTTGTGGTTTGCTATATGCAATTCTCAAATCGAAACAGGTACACCTTATATATTGTACAAAGACGCTGTGAATCGTAAATCAAATCAACAAAATGTAGGTATTATTAAATCAAGTAATCTATGTACCGAGATTGTTGAATATACATCTCCCGATGAAATTGCCGTTTGTAATTTAGCGTCGATTTCATTACCCAGTTTCGTAAACAAAGATCATTCATTCGATCATAAACGATTACATGATGTTACCAAAATTATTACCAAAAATTTAAATAAAGTAATAGATATAAATTTCTATCCCGTAGATAAAGCCAGGCTTTCTAACATGCGACATCGTCCAATCGGTATCGGAGTACAAGGATTGGCCGATGTTTATATGAAAATGAGATATCCGTTTGATTCGAAAGAGGCATCCATACTCAACATGGATATATTCGAAACAATTTATCACGCATCTATGCAATGTTCAATGGAGTTGGCGAAAGAACAAGGTACCTACGAAACGTATGTTGGTTCTCCAGTGTCAAACGGAATGTTTCAGTTTGATATGTGGGATAATCATACCTATAAATGCGGAAGCAAACGTTATGATTGGGAATTATTAAAAGCGCAAGTGAAAGAATATGGTGTACGAAACAGTTTGTTAGTTGCACCTATGCCTACCGCGTCAACTTCTCAAATATTGGGGAATAATGAATGTATCGAACCATATACGAGTAATATTTATCTTAGAAGAACATTGGCGGGTGAGTTTGTTGTACTAAATAAACATCTTGTAAATGACTTGATGAAGGCAGGTATCTGGAACGAACAAATGAAAAATAAAATCATCGCGAACCAAGGTTCCGTTCAATCAATCAAGGATATTCCTTACGAGACCAAACAACTTTATAAAACCGCATGGGAATTGAAACAAAAGGTACTGATCGACCAAGCCGCGGATCGTGGAATGTATGTTTGTCAGAGTCAAAGCTTGAATCTGTTCGTTCCCAGACCAGATCTACGAACTCTTTCTAGTATGCATTTCTATGCTTGGGACAAAGGACTTAAAACAGGTATGTATTATCTCCGAACCATGCCGGCATCACAACCAATTCCAGTGTCTCTACGCCCCGAATGCGAATCTTGTTCTGGATAGGTAACTTTAAGAAACTTAATCACTTAATAAACATACAACATGAGACACGTTTTTATACAATATACTTTTGTATTAATATCTTTACATATACTTGTCATTTTAATGGAGTTTATGTACAGATATTTTTGCTTTTCTCTGGATAGCATACACGCCACTTTATTATCTATTATTACTCGAAATAGTTCGGTATGTATCACCCTACATGAAACAATAGATACTGTTGATAATATATTGAAAGATAAACTTATACATATTATCAGTTCGTTTGTTTTATTATATATTAAAAATTAAAAATGTGATTGATTATAGAATGGAAATATCTTTATTACAACAAAAAAGTAAAGTCATTACCCAGGATATTTATGTAAATTCATCGTTTAGAAATCGTAATAAATATCCTAATCCTAACCAATACACGCTTACATTACTTGAAAATTTCAGAAATGTGGTGGGGGCTGATATTATCAATCCTCGTATCCCACGTTCTGAATATAACGTAAATCTTAAAAATAACAAAATTGTTTTTATATATGATAAAAACGATGATGAAGAAGAATTAGAAGTACAAATAAATCCTGGTGATTATTCAGTAGATGATTTTATACGAGCATTTAATGATTTACAAATTACATTCAATCAAAATGTAATCACCATGTATTATTTATCATTGCAATCTAAACTTGTATTATCATCGAACATACACTTTAAAATAAATGTTAAAAAAAGTACGATGACAAAACTCATAGGTATCGATCACGTTTCAACAGATATGATTGAATCACAACTCCTCCCATCTCAGTTCGAATCTATTTATATTCAATCATATACAAATCAACAAAAATATATTCTTTCTGAACCTTATAAAATATATACACACGATTTTGATGTACATACAGATGACAGTGTGGTTGTCTATTATTTAAAAAATATACACATTCCCGGAATAAAACTTCGAATACAAGATAATTTAACACCAATCATACGTTTTCGTATTGATATTATACACAAATCTACACAAGATGTTATAGGTGTTTCAGAAACAGAACGATTGTCGATATTTACATTTGAAAATGATATCAAATTATACAATCACGAATCTTATCAATTGCGTTTATCATTCACTCGAGTAGAAGCGTTTGATGTTTCAAAAATCGAAATTCCCGTACAAAACAATCCGTTGTTTTCATCATCCATAAGAACCAATGGTTTTAGCTGGATACATCAAGACGATACACACGACAATATACAATTACACACGTTTTACGGAAATGATATTTATGGTATAGATATGAATATACATATAGAGAAACGTGTTTATTCAATTATACCATCAGGAAAATATAGTTTCTCAGGTACGAATGAAATTACAATTCGATGTAAAGAGTTAAACGACCATTTTTCGAATGGTTTTATTAACGAAGATAATCAAAACACGAAATCATTCCTATTCGGAAAAATGATTACACTATACGATTCGAATCATTTTCAAGATTATGTGCCTTTAGAAAATCCTATTTATTTTACACCTGTCAGTAAATTGTCTCAACTCAGTTTTTCATTCGAAACTATAGATGATGAATTGTATGATTGTATGGGTCTTAATCATTCATTCACAATGCGTTTATATATGTTACATATAAATCCTAATATCGATATTCCTTTTCAAGAACAAGTGGTTTACTCTTCGATTGAAGCTGTAAACGAACATCAACATTATTTCGAACTATAATTTTTTTTTATATTTTTTTAATAATATATAAATGAAACATCAGAATAACGGTTTGATTGCTTTAACGCCCAAACCACCACCCAAAAGACCTACAGGTACCTTTTCTATGAAACGTACTTTCTTAAAATTACCCAAAACAACCCGTCCCACTAAACCCATTTCTAATTTGCCAGTCAACGCATCTCCACAAAACATAAAAAATTACGAAAAACATTTACGTCTTATGATTAACACTAAATTTTTGAAACCTTCCGATACTTCTTTTAAAAACAATGTTGTTAAAAATGTAAATCAATATCGCAATTTAATGAAGAAACAACAATTTAAACCAAGTAATTCTCAGATTAATTCAATTGTAATGCGTATGCGTAAACAGTCAAACAGTAAATTGACACCAATGCCATTGCACACTCACAAATCAGCCCACAAAGCACATGCGATCATTGCATCCAAAAAGGGTAAAAACACTATGATTAACAAACAAACAAACAAACAAACGACTGTACGCAAATACAATCGTCGTGCGGTACCTGTAACAAACAGAACGGTAACTATTAACAAAAATACAAACTCCAACACAAACGCCAACACAAACTCCAACAAAAACTCCAACACAAACAATAAAACGAAATGGGGAAATATGACCAACAACAATAATAGAAAAACAAATGTAAGTATAATAAAGAAGAGAATCTAAGAAGATAACTTAAAGATTTAATTGTATAATTCATAAAATGCATAATCCACATGATATTCGCATATTTAATCGCGATGGTCTAGTTTCTGCTCTCGTTATTACAACTGAACCAGATACCTTTAAAGACTTTCAGTCATCTTCGAGTGAAAAGTCCGACAATTTTTATATTTTGCGTTTCGAAGGATCCAATGTGATTGATTTGGCGATGACTTTTATTGAGAATATCAAATATGCACATGAAATTAATTTAATTACACAATCGAACTTTGTTCCTTTTAAATATAAACTATTACATGAAAACGCACAACCTCCACAACGTGCTAGACCGAGTGAATCCGGTTATGACTTGGCTATTATTAATGTAAATAAAATGATTGGTAATGTAACTTTGTACGGAACAGGAGTCAGTGTACAACCACCGGGTGGTTTTTATTTCGATTTGGTTCCAAGAAGTAGTATTATAAAAAGTGGCTATTTATTGGCGAACGGAATTGGGGTGATCGACCAAGGTTATACAGGCGAAATATTAGTACCACTAGTAAAAATAGATGCTAACGCACCTGATTTGGAACTACCATGTAAATTGGTTCAACTCATTCCACGACGTTGGCACGGACTAACTCCTATTGAATCCCAACCTGACACAACTACACGTGGAAGCGATGGTTTCGGTAGTACATCGTAAATCTGATTGGTTTACATATAAAATGAAAGAGGGGGGGGTTATACGCAAGAATGATTGTTATTAATTTAAAAATGCATAACAATTAGTCTTCATACCGATCAATTGGTTTTTGATTTGACGTAAGTATTCATCATTTTCTCAAACAATTCATGTTTTTTTATAAAAGCAACTTCATCTAAATCCTTTTTTGATTGTATAATCTTCAATACTTTATTTCTGGTATTAATACCATCAAAATTTGATACCGTTAACGGTATATTTGACGAATAAATCGGTTTTTGAAATGATTTTAAACGTTCCAAAGAGTGTTCATGTATATTTTGTAAATCAAAACGACTATTGAATTTATAATACGCACATAATATTACGAAATTATCTATAATCAATTGATTCATTTCAAATATATTATATTAAATTCTATAAATATGTTAGTATGATTATTTATTCGATGATTCCGAACATATAATTTTAAACACTTTAAACGCTTTAATGTATTTTATAAAGTATGTGGTGCTTTTATAAAAACTCGCCCTCTTTTTCATACTACGAACATGGTGGGAATGTGTTGAGATGGGTTGTTCTTATACGCACTTGTTTTCAATATTTGAATATTCCATGGAAGATGAAGTACGACCTTTTGATGAGAGATTTGTACCACGCGTACCATTCTGAAAACCCTTTTCATAATCGAAAACACGCATACGACGTGTTTCAGATGGGTGTATGTCTATTTTATAAAAACGCGTCGAAAATGCGTGACGTTTCCTCCCTGCGTAAGTTTACATATTGTTTGGCCCTGTTGTGTCATGACGTCGACCATCGTGGATACACAAACCAAGACATAGAAGATAACGAAGAAATCAACTATAACGACACGGAGGATGATGACATCGATACGATGTGTTCGAATAGCTCTTATAACGAAAAACACCATATTTCATACGCGAAACAACTTATTCATAAACACGGAGTAGATATAGACACCAAGATGTTCACACAATTAATTTCAAATACCGATTTGGCGTCAAACAATCGAATAATATCCAATGTCAAAACATCGGACGATATGATGATTTTGTTCGTACAGTTGGCCGACATCGGTCATATATTAAGACCATGGGATATGCACATGTCATTTGTGTGCGCGTTGAATCGTGAACGTCGGACTCCGTTGTTGATAGAGGACTTACCGAATGACACATTGCAATTCAACCACACATTTGTACGACCATTGATAGAAACCATACGCGACTTTAATAGAAGTTTGTATCGATCCCTGTGTACTCGATACGAAACGAACGAACGTCAATGGGAACTCATGAATAACTATTTCAATGAAAACGTTCTAAATTGTTAGATATACTTCATTCCGATGTATTTACAAGATATTTATATATAAACGCTCTGGAATACATGATTTTATCTAAACATACTCTATAATTGTCATAGTGTGCATCAGCGCCACCACCACCATGACCTATATATTCTTTATCCGATCCTCCACCTCTGTGTATTGCATCAGTTCCTCGACTCCATGAAAGTTCACGTATATGATCGTTATTTCCTAATGTTTGTATTTTATATCCAGTGAAATGAATCGCTGCACTTAATACTAAATCATCACTGACTTGACACGATTTACATGAATTTTGTAAAATGTATCGAACAATAGAAGTATCAAGATGTTTCTTTTTGTAAGCAACACCAGTCCATCCTTCTATTAAATCTACAAATTGTCTATTTTTTGTTTCTTTACGAAAAGGAGATGACCGTGGTAAATGCCAATAATCAAGGTTTTTACCAATACCTGTAATAACCGAATCTTTTCTTTTACATTTATTAATTAATTTTTTCAATAGTCCTTTGGGTAATAAATTATCATCGTCTATGCTAACCACAATATCGTCAGGATTTTCTAATCTTTCGATTGTATGGACTATTTTCGTTGCTGGACCAAGGTCATCATCTACAATATAAACGTACTTTTTTATATTTTCTGGAATAATATAAGAAGTAGACGTTCTTTTAAAAACACGAGGAATGTTGATATGAATTTCATCAAAACAATCTAAATCATACAATATATTTAACAATTCATCTATATGTTGTATACGTGTAGGTGTAGTGGTTAGTGATAATACACATTTCATGTACGTATATAGTAAGTATATATTTAATTGAATTTATAAAAAATTTGATCAATTATTTATAACGTCAATACCATTTCATATTAATAGAATTTTTTGAATTTTCCAATAACAAATTTGATGAAAACGCAATCCAATTCGCTTGTGAATGGATATTGTGCTTAATTTTATCATATTCACGCGAAACGATATCATATAAAACATCATCAGACATATGCGGATTTGTGATGTCTAATTGTATATTGCGCATTGTGAAATAAACCGCTTGTTCTTTGGTGGGTCCAGGCAATTTAGTCAAGAAATTAAACATACTATATCATAATAATTCTAAGTTTTATTTTGTTGCAAACAAACGATGTTGATTACCAAAGCATTACAACATACTAAATATATCATTCTTTTTATTGTATGCCTTTTTACCACCTATTGCTAAACCACCTATTAACAATACAACACCAACACCCAAAATAATTGATGAATAGATTGTTCTTTTTTTCACTTTATTATCCTCACTTGAAAATAGTGTGAACACGGAACCTGTTTTTTCATTATTCATGGCTTCAACCGTTAACCATGCTTGCGCAAATAACATAATTACCAAACATGCAATAATTCCTTTGAGTATCATGGGATTCATATCTTAATTTCTATAAATCAAATATATTTTTTTCAAGATTGTAATGGGTTTATATTCTTTTTCAAATGTTGCGTTTCCCAAAAATTGATAAAATCTTCTAAAAGATTAATTTTTATGAAAGATGGGACTAAATACATATCACTATGATGTTTTTCCACAAATTCATTGACAACTGTTCTAGGATGACATAATTCATAATCTATATCAATCGGGTGTTCATTTTCAAATCTGTAAAAATGACTTGGTAACCACGCCATAACACTCTTGGTAAAAATATCTGATATTATATTACCCATATTATTTTTATATATTTAACATACAATCACTTTAAATTTAATTTGGTTCGGCATCCGACATATCATCGTCGTCGTCTATAAATGAATAACCTTTAATGAGATTCTTCTTCGGGTGTACTTTTAATTGCACGACTTTCCAAGACACACCGAATTCCTTGGCTACGAAATACAAACCTACCAATTGTACTACAGCTTCTACTTCACAACCTGGTGTGATTGCTTCTTGTCTGATTATGTTTTTATTTGTATCGTAAATTTCTCCCGTAAAAATACCAGAATCGTTTACAGGAAACTTGGCTCTAAAAATAGGTGGATACATATCCTTATTTTGTTTCATAGACGGATTATACAATTCTTGTACCACATTCATTTTAAGACTTTTACCTTGAAACCAAGTAGAAGAATGATTAACGGCTTGTGTTACATTGTTCAAATCCAAATTATTCAAAAAATCTTTGAATGAAACCATAGATGGATCATCACCCTTCAAAGAAAATTGTATCGAATACCTTCCAGAATATTCAGAGATACCAAATGGTAAATAACATTTCGGAAGAACTATAGTAATCGGTGTACGTTGTCGGTGTTCTTGATTAACAAATATGGTTTGACCACCCGATGTATTCGTACGAGGATTGCTATACACAAGCTTATCAATATGAATACTAGAAGGATGTTGTGCCATGTTTATAATATACTATTGTTTGTGTTTGGTTCTTTAAGTTTATTTTTGAATATATTATATTTGAATGTATTATAACAAAGATGTATCCAAGCAATGAATTAGTAGTTCCGAATCAAATAAAAAGCGAATATTTATTGATAGATACACGATCCACTATAGGCAATACAGTTACCTATCATAACAATGATAATACACTGTTAAATTTTAGAATAAAACTTAACGAAATGAATCCGGATACAAACTATACCACTACACCAGGTGTAGTGTTTCATCGCATACAATCGATTGAATTAAGTGGTATCAGTTTTAGTCATCATTTTCGAAATGACACCACCTTTTCAAATACAGAATATATTATAATAGATATAGAAGAATTAAATGGCAGAATATATTCAAATAACGAGTTTGTAAATGGAACATTCGCCATTGTTTATCTCGAAGATGGTAAATATTATCATAAAGGACGCGATTTTTTTGAAAAAACGAAAGTGTTCAACCCACCATTAACTTCACTATCTGCCTTGAATGTAAAAATATTAAATCCCAACAATGATATTCTGTCAATACCCACGGGTGGAAGCATGACTATGATGTTTAAAATTAATACCGTAACATAAATGTATATACAATGAAAACATTAAAAATAACTGTAGTTGAATTATTATTATTCATATTTTTATCCAATATATTGTTTCGAATGATCGAAAACAAGGGACTATTACAAAAGATATTAAATATAACGAATTAAAAACATGATTATAGTTAATTCATATGTTTCAAAACGAACTACTACGAATCATTCAAAAATATAGATATGTTCCGCATGTGGAGATCGAATTACGTTTTGGTTGGAATCATCAAATGTTAACGAAATTCGATACCAATATTCAAGAACGATATTTTACACCGTTGTTAAAAATACTTCAGCAATCATTTACACATTCGAATACATTTCATTCGCATCTATGTTCGCACACAACCGTACTAACTGATTCTACGAAACGATTGCGTCTCATAAGAGACACAAACACTCAGAAAACATTATCCATGCACTCCAAACATAAATTAGAAATGGTTGATTGCCAACTGGAAGGCACTCCATTTGATGTTCGTATATGCGCAAGTATCGAAAAACCCGTTACGAACAATATCGAACAATGGTTTCCCATACGTACACGAGTACGTAATACATATCGTTATAAAATGTGGAACTATGACTTGACAGAATCTGTGTACGCGGAACCAGTGAATGATACCATTCGCACGTACGAATTTGAAATTGAATTGGATTGTGACTTTGTAAATACGAATAAAATAAATTCACTCTATCTTGCTGAAAGTTTATGGATGAAAATAAAAGACATTGTCACTATGTCTTTGGTAGATGATGAAATCATTCACTTAAAGAATTGCAACTTATTAAGTAACAACAAATACACACTCAATCATGGCAGTCATTCTTTACAAAAACTTTGATATCAACGCTCTCAACACCTGTGAAGTCGTGAAGAACAAATCTGGTGGAAATCAAGTGTCTCTGAAGTACAACGATACGAAACGAATTATCATGCAAATTCCTGTGATGAACGCACCTTTTGGTCTATCGGAGTATGTACCGTCAGACAATCGTTCTGGATCTTCAAACATTGTTAAATATAGCATTGATCTATCTTTCAAGGGTTACGACAATGATCCAAAAATTGCCAATTTTATGACGTTGATGCGAAACCTGGACGAGTTCATGATTCAAACAGGCGTCAAACATTCCAAAGAATGGTTTGGCAAGGAAATGTCAAAGGAGGTTGTTGGTGAATTGTACCGACCCATTATTAAAGAATCGAAAATGCCTGAAAAATATGCACCCACGATTAAATTGAAGATTCGTACACGCCAAGACACTAACGCTATTGTGGTGGATGCGTTTAACAAAGATCGTACTGTGTTTGATATGAGCGAGTTCCTACCTGGTACAAGTGTGAAGTGTATTGTAGATTTTGCACCCATTTGGTTTGTGAATAAACAATTCGGGCTTACTCTCACTATTCTTCAACTGGAAGTAATGGATGTTCCACAAAACAAATTGAATGGATTTGCGTTTCAAAAGGATGACGACGACGACGAACATTTTGTGGAAGACGACGAATAGAAAATAATTAGGTTATAAATTTTGCAATAATTTTCACATAAAATAAAAATAAATACTAAATAAATACCAGTTTCAAATAGGTTTGAATCAATAATTTCGTTCGATCGTAAATTACAAAGTAGAATTACCATAGCGCGAATTCGAAGCCTTTCTCAAAGAGCGAAACCTGGATTCGAGGTTTGAGAAGGAGCTTGCCGCGCCGAAGACACTGGCGGACCGTGAAACGGTATCTGGAGGACAACGAACCGCATTCGACGGATATCGGATTGGATTACAATTCTGTTTTGTGAACGATACAAGGTAGGTTGTCAATATTGTTTGAAAATAGATCATGAGTGATTGTGTAATAATTGTATTTTGTTTTTTATTTTGGTATCGACGTCGTCGTATATAGCAATCATATCATCTTTACAAATGGTTTTATTAGAATTTCTTTGTTGAAATTTAAACTTCACAGGGGTATTTAAAAAGGTTTGTATTTGATTTTGGAAATTTTCGTGACGAACATCGATAAACAGTATTGGTTTCTTATGTTCGTAATTATACCATTCTTCAAAATGGGTAGTGCATCCGAAAACATCCTTTCCTGTTGCTATGGTATGTTTTTCGAATTCGAGATAACTGTTACAAACACTAGCTTTTAATAAGGGGTCTTTATTAATCTTCTTATGTTGCATGAATACCCAATTTCTACGGAAATGTGATAATATGGCCAATAACGGATCGTTATATATGTATATAATCTTGTCGAATTTATCAATTTGTTGAGAATATTTTGTCGAATTAGGAGAATGTAAATGTTTCAATCTATCATAATCACTCCACAAATTGGTGTGTATATTTGACTTTTCAAGTTGTTTTATAATATGAGAACAACAAACCCCACCAAAAGAAACCACCCAACATTTCATAGTATATATATATTGTTATTAGTATCAATATAATATTAAAACGCGTGAACCATCTTGTTCATCGACCCGCGCCGAAGATACTGGCGGACCGTGAAACGGTATCTGGAGGACAACGAACCGCATTCGACGGATATCGGATTGAATTACAATTCTGTTTTGTGAACACTAAACATTAATATAATAGGTCATTCCAAAAAGCAAATTATATCAATATATTTTCATCATATGATATTTGTAGCTTCTTTTTTATATTCAATGAATAATTTATTGCTTGAATTGATATTTTGAGGAGCGAATGAATAATGAACAACAACACATTCCATAACAAACACATTAATATGTTTGTATTTAAATTGCATATGCGATGTTAAAGTTGGTTCATCGGTTCCACGACAATTTAAATATTCATTAAAAAACGTTTTGGCGTTATACCCATGAATTCCAAAAACATTTATACTAACACGGGAGTTATCATTTAATTCACACACAACTCCCTTTTTAACAAATGACTCTTTGTTTTTCAAAAAGAAATGTTGGATTTCTTCACCACACTTCTTATGTTTATACCAATTGCTTATTGGTTGTCCCAATGATCTTTTGGATTCTAAATTCAATAATGAATGCATATTCGATGGGATGATTCCACATTCGCATTGAAATTTGAAAGCGACATCATTATTTACAATATTAGGAAAATATAAACCATATTGTTTATTGTTCGTCATTAAATTTACAAATTTATCCAAATTGTGAACGTACAATATATCATCATCGCTTTTAATAAGAATATCATCGTCTTTCAAGTTGTTTTTGTAATATGCATAGTAAGGGGTATATTTTTCATTTAATCTTAACCCTTGTGTATAATCGGTTGGGTTAAATATTTGAATACGTGGTGATTGTAGAGATCGGATATATATTGAATCGGCCGGATTTCTACAAAAATCCCATAAATGAACTTCATCGATTGTATTGTTATTTAAATACTTTTGTAAATACATAAATAAGATCTCTAAATACTCTTTTCTTCCGGCAAATATTGAGTATATAATCATTTTATAATATATGGATTCATATATTGTATGAAATGCAAACGATACTTTATATTTTACAGTAGTTTCGACTTATGAATATTCACTTTCAAAGTGTGACAAAAACAACTCATGCCACTACAATATAATAATGTTACAACCCATATACAATCACTTGTAGAGTAACCAAGTATGTTATATACGTTTCGATAACGTCGTTTTATTCCATTAATGATATAAATGTATTCCCGTATCGTTGATAAGCAAACACAATATAAAAACAACTACAAAAATACACCTGTTTCGGCAAGAGATATTTTGTCTATCCAAATTAAAAACAACACGATAATATCAGCTAAATGGACATCAATACATCCAATGCGTAAAGATCAATATATACGAATGATGAATGATATCATATCGAAGTTTATCATCAAAGATGGTTACATAAATATCAATGTATCAGATCATCCAGTTAACGGATATTTCAACTTTTGTAGATTAAAAGGACACTGCAGTGGGTATCTTATACCAAATCATCGGATTGCGTTTAATGAATTCAAAATTACGAGTGATCCATCTAAAACATTAACATCCCATGACGATATCCTACAATATTTTCAAATGCAAAATGCGTCCATGTTATTTGAAGACAAAATACCAAAAATATTTGCGAACGGAATCCTTGGTTATGGTAAACGTCTCGAGTTTGTTAGATATGCGTTACGTAATTTAGACGTATGTGATTTTTACGCTCACAACCATCCAGCCCACAAGTTCGGAAGTCAAATAAGTACACAAGAAGTCCAACAATTGCTTTCGATGGGTAAAGGTGGTTCAGACCATCAACCCTTTGAGATTCACAATCAATACAAATATGTGTTGTATATTGATGGAAACGCTTTAGCAGATCGCACAAGGCTTTTGTTGATGTGTAATAGTGTTCCAATAATACTAAAATCCAAATGGGAAGAGTTTTACACGGATCTCCTAGTTCCATATGAAAATTTCATACCATGCGATAATGTGTCTGATATACGATCTATCGTCGAACAACTTGAAAAGGAACCGGAACAATCGATGTGTATCATTAAAAATAATGAGCGTTTCGTCAAAGAAAAATTTCGATATAACGACATTTTGCAGTATACAGCGGAATTGATAAACGCATTACTGTAAAAAGAACCTGATGATGGTAATAAAATGTCATATATAATGGTTGGAGAGTTATTGGGTAGGTCTTTGTGTCAACTTATCGGACAGTCCGACAATCCATTTTCTTCGGTTGCATTTCCATGGCCACCGCGCAGACCGTCACGCACACGGCAGTCACGTGAACGGAAGAAACAAAATAAAAAAATGAAAAGAAAAGAGAAATAAACAGCAAAAAGAAAAAAATCAAAACCTAAAAATATTGTGGAATCCTTTTTTGACCTGTTTAAATTTTAACCACCTAGTGCTTTTTTGGTGTTATTTTTTGCAGTCTCATGTATCGCGTATAATTATATAGAGGGTTGCCTAATAGTCTTCCAGGATTCCCCCTTATTTTACAAATATCACTGTTAGGATCCGGGTCTTGTATATAATTTAGATAACTTATTTTATCTTTTCCAAATTTCTCCACGCAAAAATTATATAAATTATGTAAGGTTCCCTTATATTGTGTATCTATTTGATAAGAATTAATATTTTTTATAAAATCTTCCAAAATGTCCGCACCAACAAAGTGTATTTGGTCCGCGATTTCTCCTGATTTTTTGTCATGGAACAAATTCCATTGAAAAAGTATTTTGTCTTTACTAATTCGACTGTATGTGATATTTTGTTTAAAACATAAATCACTTCTTAGTATCAGAGTTCCAACTGTTTCATTTTTATTTACATTGCTTTCCAAAAGTACGTTAAAACTTTTGATGAATCCATTGACTTGGGTTGTTTTGATTATTGTAACGTAAAAAAATTGATAGTTTTTAAAAATATTTCGTATTTCATTTTCATAATGTTTGTTATACGTCACTAAAAATACGTTTACATTTTCGCTTTTGTAGTTTAATGGCTCAATGACATGGTGTACAATACTTCTAAACGCACGAAACTGATCATCTACAGTACAGTCCCTAAAAGTGTCTCCTCTTAAAATTATATTCATGACCAATATTTAACTTTAAAATATTTACATATTTTAATTTTAATACTATAATTTTTATAGTATTTACACAGTTTTCCGTTTAGAATTTGCATGTTGCGCAGTCTGGAATTACGCGCAAATGGCGTGTCGAATATCGATTAGGATGAATTGATACCATTCGATACACCGTTGCTGGATTTTGTCCGAATAGCGAGCTGTTCGCGCGAACCATCGTTCATCGACCCGCGCCGAAGACACATCTTGAATCTCAGTTCGGATGGATTTGAGACATGAAATTATATGTATCAAATTAAAGAATATTGTGTAATTACTTAATACATATAATGATAGTCATTACACAATTCAAAAACGTGACCCCTACGTTTTTTACATTTATAAATTTTTACAAAGCAATTTGGAATTGTACGGAGTTTATCTTTTTGATTGGATACAATGATAATTCAAATTACGAATTCATTACACATACATACATGAACGAATATCAGATACTAAAAAAAAAGAAATATCAAAGTGTGGACGTGTTTCACGATATTGAAGCATATGAAGGGGTGCTAGAAAATGTATCGTGCAAAATCATGTTATATAAAATACATACAAATGTCAACTTCGAACCTAGAAGACCCATCGTTGATAAATTATGCTTGAATATTTTCGGATTTAGTAATGATGTTACGTTCTGGATCGATGACGATGAATTTTATTACATTGATGATCCGGAAGTAGTA
>MDSX01091647.1_pt1 | contig 23270 bp, 19 predicted proteins | sample 811141 | NCBI WGS metagenome assembly MDSX01 (sample SAMN05326642, study PRJNA326480) | marine metagenome | isolation source: seawater | place: Atlantic Ocean: South East | collected 2010
TGTGGGGCTAGCCCCACAGAGGGGTGATTAATACAATATTATTTAAATTACTAACTGTCTTAAGAATAGCAAGGCTTCAGGCTGACGCTCTAAGATTTACAATTTCAAGTACTGGTAATGTTGGTATTGGTGCTGAGAATCCTGAGTCACTTCTGCATCTATATACGAGCAATGTAAATGGTGCAGGATCAAGATTGATATTTGGTGATGATCTCTTAAATGGAAGAACAAATGCATATATAGCAGAATGGGGATGGCAGACAAATACAGATAGTGATATATTAGAATTGTCAGGATACACTGGCATAAAATTCACAACAGGGTCCAGATCTGCAAATACACCAATGGAGATAAACTCAAGTGGAAATATTGTTGTAACTGGAAAAATTAGCGGGGTGACTGACCCTGTTGATGCACAGGATGCCGCAACCAAGGCAAATGTGGATTTATTAGAGTCAAAAATAGAAGAGCTGGAGGCTATGATTGGATCTGAACAAGGAGTTGTAATAGATATAGACAACAATAGATATCACATAGTGACAATAGGTACACAAACCTGGATGGCAGAAAATTTAAAAGTGACTCGATATAATGATGGCACCTCCATTCCATTGGTGACAGATAATGTAGCTTGGAGTAACTTAAGTACACCTGGCTACACTTGGTATAATAACAGCTCATCAGATTATGGGGCATTATACAACTGGTACACAGTATCTAATGGAATCAAGAATGTATGTCCTACTGGTTGGCACATACCTACAGATGATGAATGGGGCAACTTAGTGTCTTTTTTAGGAGGATCTGATAATGCAATGGGAAAAATGAAGCAGTCTGGGTTAGCCAATTGGACTATGCCTAATACCGCCGCAACAAACGATAGTGGATTTGTAGGTCTTCCTGGAGGTAATCGTTGGGTTGACGGAAGTTTCCAACTTATCGGAAATCTTGGCAATTGGTGGAGTTCTACTGCCCCCAATGCAACTGATGCTTGGTCTCGCTATCTTTCCCATGATAACTCATATCCTCTTTATTCGGCTCAATCTGGCAAGAAAATTGGTAACTCAATCCGATGTCTCAAGGATTAAAATTAGACATTTGATAACATCGTTTGGAAAGTTGAAATTTTGTGTCTTGTTAATACATAGCCATTGTTTATCTAAGATGAGTCGAAAGGTGCAAAAAAAGAAAGTAAAAGTTTTTAGATGGTAAGGTATCAAGAATTACCTGTGTACAATGCACGTCATGCCTAATTATAAGCGATCTATAAGTTTACTAGAACTTTATAGAATTTATATGGATGTGGCAAGAATTTAAAGAATGAGAAGTTAGAATTACTTGGCTTAATTTATCGAGTAAAAAGTAGAAAATACAGAATATAGGAAGCATTGTCAGGCTTTATTTTAAATCAATTGTGTGGAATAATTAAAAGCAGAAAGTAATAACGTGTGATCTAGAATACATCCTTCGTCAGCACCCAGGATACACTCACCATTATCAGGTTAAGCCTAAATGTTAATTGCCTTCTGCTACTTTGATCTTTTTAATTAAAGGAATGGTGATGAGGCAAATGAGAACGGAGAGGATCCCTAAAATTTCATAATTTTTCCATTGGTCTTCATTAAGCACTACAATCTGACCTCCAAGAATAGTCACAGCAAAAATAGATAGTTGCTGGAGTGCCGCTTTTATACTCATAAAACTTCCTCTAGTTTCAGTACCCACAGCTGCTGTTATAAGGGTATTTGCAGAGATCATGCGGCTGCTTGCAAATACAAAGAATAAGGATGAAAATATTAGTGCATACCAAATAGGACTAGCTCCCATATTAGTAATAACTAAAGTTGGAATAAATGAAAGCAATAAGGCCGTAAGGAATACAGGAAACACACCAAATTTATCAACCATTCTTCCGACTATAGGTGCAGAAATGACAGTTGCCAAGCCACCAAAAAGGAACATATATGATATTTCAAACTGGGTAAAACCTACATTCTTGATATAGACTGGAGAGATGAAAGGTATAATAATATAGTGCCCCAGTATTAAAATGGCTCCTAAGGTTAAAGCTGTGACTTGATTGGAGTCTTGATAGATGTTCTTTAATATTTGCAGATTAGATTTTCTGACACCTTTCGCAGTGAGGTGGTCCGTCATATTTGGAAAATATAGAGCAACTACGATGCACATCACTCCTGCCAGAGCACCTAGAACTTGGAAAGGAATGGTCCAATCAAATGTTGCAGCTATCCAAAGACTAAAGGGTATACCCATTACAGAAGCGGCTGAAAAAGCTCCAAATATGATACCCATAGCATAGCCCCTTTCATGGAATTTATAGAGGTCAGCTACAATTGCAAATATTAATGATCCTATAATCCCCCCAAAGCAGCCAGTTATAAACCGTAGAATTACAAATGTTTCGAAAAAATTTACAAATGAACAGAGGAAGGTGCCAATAGCAAATCCAATAAAAAGGCAAAGTAATGCACTCTTTCGATCAAAGCGATCCATAAAGAATATACCAGCAATACTAGATAGAAATGCACCAAAACTATATGCCCCTACTAGGTAGGAATACTTCTCAGCTCCTATATTAAATTGCTCGACAAATATGTCACCTAGCGGCATGATTAACATGGCGTCAATAATGTGTGTAAAATTGACTGCTGCCAATAGAAATAGAATTACCGGTCTTGCCACTAAGCGAAATTATTCTTGGTAGAGAAAATCAAAATTATAAGGAAAGGTTGAGGGAATACTTAAATAAAGGTAATAAGGACTAATAGAATCCTAATTTAAAGACATAGAAGGTATGAGATGAACGGTATTATGAAACATAATTTCCTTGTAGTCAAAATCCATATAGTTGGTCATTGGGAAATTGTCTATGTATGAAAGAAGCTCGCTTTCTTCTTCTGCAAGCATTATAGCCCACATCTGGGTTCTATCCAAGGCTACAGTATAACTAAGGAGCCTGCCATCTTCGAATAGATCATCCATTGCTGCTTTTTGATCTGGGACAAGGTCCATTATTTCTTGGTCAAATGGAGTAGGAAGATCGAAGATGACCATGTATTGTTTGAGAAGTTTAGCGTTTTCCATTTGCTACAAAATTCATTATAAGTCTGGATTCTATTTCTGTAGGAGTAAATGTTAAGAATCTAATTTTTACTTCTGCATCAAATGTATCATTTAATAATATATCCTTCACTTCTGAAAGTGAACTAAACAACTGAAGTTCTTCTCTTCTGTTATTGTTTTGGCGATCCATAAAAAAAACTTCTCTTTTGTCTTCAGGGTTTTGAGGGTCCCAGATATTGATAGAAGCCATATTTATTTGTCTAAAATCGAAATTTACGAATGGAGATTGAACAACAGCGGTATTCGCATAAATTCCATCCACGAGCTCTCGAGTCGATTCACTTGCAAGAGTGCCGATATTTGTTCTAATGTTTCTCAGCGGCCATATATGAGTTCTAATATTGTCAAGGCCCGGAGCTATGACGAAAGCCGCTTCAGCTTCTATTCTGAACAAAGTAGGAGCATCCTTTGTGCAACTAAGGAAACTCACGATTATAAGAAGCAAGACTTTTCTAATCATTTATAAAAAGATAATTCTAAATATCACATCCGAACGCTTAAAGCGCAATGGATGTTTGCAAAATGGCTGAATTCTATCAAAAAAACTTAATTTAATCCCCTAATTTATGACTCTATATGGCGCATAATAATAGAAAAGAATTTATCCGTGCTCTTCTTCTAGATATAGAAGCATTTGATCAAATGCTTCAAAAGGATCTTTTTGAAAATGATATAAAGAGAATCGGAGCAGAACAGGAATTGGTAATTGTAGATAAAAGAACTCTAAAAGCTAAATCTATAGCTCCAGAGATTATAGCCAAAAAAGGAAATAGAGATTGGCTCGTGCCAGAATTATCGAGGTACAATTTGGAAATTAATCTTCCTCCTTATAAACTTGACAATACCTGCTTCTCAGATATGGAGCTTCTTTTGCGGAAGCAAATTAATGAAGTAGACGACCTCTTAAAAGATCATGGAGCATGGAGTATTCTTACAGGGATTTTACCAACGATGCGAAAAAATGATCTTAGTAATGATCACATTTCGCCATATGAAAGGTACCATATGCTTATGAAAGCACTTACTCATGAGCGCAAGGGAAGAGATTTTGAGTTGAGGATGAGTGGAATTGATGAACTTCTTGTGAGTCATGATAGTGCTCTTTTAGAAGCGTGTAATACTAGTTTTCAGGTGCATCTTCAAGTGATGCCCAATGATTTTCGTAATTATTACAATAACGCATTAGCACTTACGGCGCCTATTATTGCAGTAAGCTCAAACTCGCCACTAGTTTTTGGCAAAAGACTGTGGCATGAATCCCGTATTGCCCTTTTCCAACAAGCAATAGATACAAGGTTATCTTCATATCACTTAAGAGAGAGAAGCCCAAGAGTCATTTTAGGAACAGATTTTTTGCATGGATCACCGGTAGACATTTATAAAGAAGACATTTCAAGATTTAAAATCCTCTTTTTTGATGAACCTCAGGAAAATTCCTTAGACGTACTTGCTAACGGAGAGATACCAAAGCTCAAAGCATTGGCTTTTCATAATTCCACAGTTTACCGATGGAATAGGGCATGTTTTGGAATAAGTGATACAGGAAAACCGCATATTCGCATAGAAAACAGAGTCATCCCTTCAGGACCATCAATAGTGGATGAAATGGCTAATACAGCATTTTGGATAGGATGTATGGAAGGTTTTAGTATGCATGTAGATGATGTGAGGACAAAAATGTCATTCGAAGATGTAAGAGACAATTTTTCCAAAAGCGCAAGAATGGGGATTGATTCAAAATTTACATGGTTTAATGATGAGAAAGTAACTGCAAAAGACCTGATATTGAATGAGTTACTCCCTTTAGCTAAAGAAGGACTAAAGAATAATGGTGTTAATTCAGCAGATATAGATCGATATATGGGCATCATAGAAGAGAGAACCAAAGCCCATATGACAGGAGCGCGATGGATGCTGAGAGGATATACTCATCTCCTCAAGAAATCCTCAAGTACAGATGAAGCCTTAAGCGTTTTAACTGCATCTATATTGCAAAATCAAGATATTCCTGATAATCCTATACATAAGTGGAAAATGCCAGAATTAAAAGATCTTAATGACTATCTACCATTACAATTGACTGTCTCTGAGGTCATGGATACTCAACTCTATACAGTGCACAAAGACGATCCAATTGAGTTAGTCGCAGAACTTATGGACCATAATAGGATAAGATATACTCTAGTGGAGGATGAGAATGGCCAATTGGTTGGATTATTATCTGCTAAAATTCTTTTGAAAAAGTTTGCCAAGAATGCTATTACTGGATTTAAAGAAAAAACATCAGTAAGTGAAGTGATGATAAATGATCCAATTACAATTACATCAGACATCTCTCTTCTTGATGCGATAGGGCTGATGAATAAACATGAAATTGGGTGTCTTCCTGTCCTTCAAGATAAAGAACTGGTTGGAGCGTTAACTGAAAAAGTATTTATACAGATTACTTCAAGGTTGATCAGAGATCGAGATAACTAAAGAGTCAGCTCTTATGTGGAATGGTTTTTTATAATACAGACTTGTCTAAAGTTCCTATAGATTTTAATTTTAAAACAACTAGAACTTAAGAGTTAAGCATAAGAGCGAAAGCAAAATGTCGTCTACTTGGCACAACTCTTGTTGTATTGTAATTAATAATAATATGTACATTTTTAACTTACAACGAAAACACACATATGTTCATCTGAGCCCTTGAGAATGCTCACTTGAATAAAGTTTTCACCTGAGATAAGGGAAGCATTGAAAGGCTTCCCTTTCTTTTTTTAGGCAAAACTTTATCAACAGATCACAGTTAGTTTTGTAGTGGGTGGTCAAATTATCTTTCAGATTCGCTCTGTATATTTGCACCAAATTTTAAAAACATAGTTCTAAACATTATACTATATGGCTTTTGACATAGACATGATTAAAAAGCACTACGCAGCTCTTCCGGCTAAGGTCCAACGTGCTAGGGAAATATTAAATAGGCCCCTTACTTTGGCTGAGAAAACATTATATGCTCACCTCCATGAAGATTCTCCAACTCAAAATTTTAATAGAGGAAAGGACTATGTATTTTTTGCACCAGATAGAGTGGCTATGCAAGATGCTACGGCTCAGATGGCATTGTTACAATTTATGATGGCGGGTAAATCAAAAGTTGCTGTGCCTTCTACGGTTCATTGTGATCACTTAATCCAAGCAAAGGTAGGAGCAACTGAAGATTTGGCGAAAGCGAATGATTTAAATAAAGAAGTGACTGATTTTCTAGAATCAGTATCAGATAAATATGGTCTTGGATTTTGGGCCCCCGGAGCAGGAATCATTCATCAGGTAGTTTTGGAAAATTACGCATTCCCAGGAGGAATGATGATTGGTACAGATTCTCATACTCCAAATGCAGGTGGACTAGGTATGGTGGCCATAGGAGTGGGTGGTGCAGATGCAGTGGATGTAATGGCTGGAATGCCATGGGAACTGAAAATGCCGAAGTTAATTGGAGTGAAATTAACGGGTAAACTAAGCGGATGGACTTCAGCCAAAGATGTTATTCTAAAAGTAGCAGGCATCCTTACTGCTAAAGGAGGTACAGGAGCAATAGTTGAATATTTCGGACCTGGAGCAATCAGTATGTCTTGTACTGGAAAAGGAACAATAGGAAATATGGGTGCCGAGATAGGTGCCACTACATCTACATTCGGTTACGATGACTCTATGGCCAGATACCTTAGAGCAACTGAAAGGGGAGATATAGCAGATGCTGCTGATCAAGTTAAAGAACATTTGACGGCTGATCCTGAATGTTATGAAAATCCTGAGCAGTACTTTGATCAAGTTATTGAAATAAATCTCAGTGAATTGGAGCCACTGTTAAATGGCCCATTTACTCCAGACTTGGCAACACCAGTGTCGGAAATGGCAGCAGCTGCTGAAAAGAATGGATGGCCTACAGAATTAGAATATTGCCTTATAGGATCATGTACTAATTCATCATATGAGGACATATCCAGAGCGGCATCTATTGCTAAACAGGCCGTAGCAAAAGGGATAAAAGCAAAATCACAACTTACAGTAACTCCTGGGAGTGAGCAAGTAAGATATACAATAGAAAGAGACGGACTGATAGAGACGCTAGAAGGAATGGGAGCAATGGTTTTTGCCAATGCATGTGGACCTTGTATTGGTCAATGGGCAAGATTTAGTGACCCAATGACCGCACCGAAAAACAGTATAGTTCATTCTTTTAATAGAAATTTTTCTAAAAGGGCCGATGGAAGCCCTAATACACATGCCTTTGTAGCCTCACCAGAGTTGGTTACAGCGATTGCGTTAAGTGGCAGATTAGGGTTCAATCCACTTACGGATACACTGACTAATGAAAATGGAGAAGAGGTCATGTTGGACCCTCCAAAAGGTCATGAATTGCCTCCAAGAGGGTTTGATGTGAAAGACAGAGGCTTTAATGCTCCAGCAGAGGATGGAAGCAGTGTAAACGTAGTTGTAAATCCAGAATCTAATAGACTTCAGTTATTGACCCCTTTTGTACCTATAACTCAGTCACAAATGACTGACATGAGAGTTTTGCTTAAGGCACAAGGAAAATGTACCACTGATCATATTAGTATGGCTGGTCCTTGGCTAAAGTTCAGAGGACATCTTGAGAACATATCCAATAATTGCTTCATTGGAGCAATCAATGAGTTCAACGGAAAAGCTAATCATGTAGCAAATTATGTTGATTCTGCAGATAGCGCAGAATTCTTACCAGTTCCTGATTCAGGAAGAAAGTATAGAGATGCAGGAGTTGGAACTGTAGTATTCGGAGAAGAAAATTATGGCGAAGGATCATCAAGAGAGCATGCTGCTATGGAGCCAAGATTCTTAGGTGTGAATGCAGTGATCGTAAAGTCATTTGCTCGGATACATGAGACTAACTTGAAGAAACAAGGAATGCTTGCACTTACTTTTGTAAATAATGATGATTTTGCCAAAGTGAGACAAGATGACAAAGTGACGATACCTGATTTTAGTGAAATGACACGAGGTAAAAACCTTACAATCCAATTAAATCATTCTGATGGAAGCACTGACTCGTTTGAAGTAGCTCATACTTATAATGCGGCGCAAATAGAATGGGTGAGGTCAGGATCAGCGTTAAATAAAATAAGAGAAATAGCAGGAGTATCTTAAGGCTAGGTTTTCTCTAAAATGTTTAAATTTAAAGGCTAGGATTTGTCCTAGCCTTTTTTATTAATAACCTTTTCATGAACAAATATTGGAGGCACCACTTAATTATTGCAATTTTTCATATCATTGAATAAGGTCTTTTACAACTTAAATCTTATGTTAAAACCAAAAAAGATGTGAAGGGAATAGTTTTTACAGAATTTCTTGATATGGTTGAAAAAGAATTTGGGTATGAGATGGTTGATCATATATTAGAATCTTCAGATTTGGAATCTGGAGGCATTTATACTGCAGTAGGCACTTATAACCATGCCGAGATTGTGCAGTTACTTACTCATTTATCAATAAAAGCAGAAATGGATCCTGGAGTCTTACTTAATGCATTTGGTAAATACCTATTTGATACATTTCTAAAAGTGTATCCTCATTTTTTTCAAGCTGTAGATAATGCATTTGATTTTCTAAAATCAATTGATAACCATATTCATGTAGAAGTAAAAAAACTATATCCCGATGCCGTTCTGCCAAAATTTGAGACTCATGAAAATGAGAATGGCACACTCGTTATGACATATACAAGTGAACGTAGAATGGGAGCATTAGCAGAAGGCTTAATTGAAAAATCAATAGTACATTATAAAGTGCCATATTTCGTCGAAAAAAATACATTGAATGAGGATGGAAGTATGGTTGAATTCCTTATTTCACCACAACAGTGAGCGGCTAAATAAAGAATTACAAAGAGAATGGCTTGCACGAAAACAAGCAGAGAAGATACTTGAAGACAAAGCAATAAAGCTTTATCAAGCCAACCACTCTCTTCTTTTATAGAATCAAAACCTAGAAGCTGAGATAGAAAAGCACTCAAATTCTCTATCTGAAAGCGAAAAGAAATACCGTCAACGGATAGAGCTAGCTCAAAACTTAATCTACAATAAAGATATCAATGAATTTTTCACTTTTGCCTATGGAGTGAGCCTGACTAAACTTGGATGTAAAGAAGATGAGATTTTAGAGAAATAATATTTTGACTTAATACCTTCTGAAGATCGAAAGATAGCTTAAGAGCTTTTAAAGTAGTTTCAAATAGTATAGAGTAGTCTGATTATCAAAATTTAGCGTAGTGGCTAGGAGTGACGATAATTATTGGGTGGGTCAAGACGTGACCAAAGTAAGTCAAGACAATGTCACCTATTTTCAAAGTGTTGTTGCAAGAAATATCACTCAGAAAAATGTGACTGAAAAGGCACCTGCTAAAGTACAATGGGCCTTATAGAAAAGTGAAGTCAAATACAGAAGAGTAATTAAAATATGGAGTAGGATCTAATGGAGGTTGATACTGGCACTATACTCAGAAGTTGCCGAGTGGATGGCGCCATTTGCGGAAACAGGAGGTATATTTTCTTTCTCATATTAGTAATTTTGGGCCTAGCCAATTGGCTTATTTTCTTTTCACTTCTTTTATTAGATTATGCTTTTGCTACGTGCACTAGTGTTTATGCCATCTTTAATCAGAATTTTACTTTAGCCAAATATGAATCAGTGAGTGACCTCATAAGTCTTGTAACCACTACTATGTTAGAATCTTTTTTATATCATCCTAGAACTGTAAATGGAGCATGAGTGGTAATAAAGATCATTTTACATGTACTAATAAGAGGTGCGGAGAGATGACGAGGGAAGTATCTAAGAAAAAACAGTAAAATAGAATCAAATGAATAGCAATATGGTTTGGATACTTAGGCTAAATTGAATGGTGTGCCTTAGGTCAAAATATTAAAGGTGAGTTAAGTTATCTACGTAGTCCTCATAATTTTCTGGGGCAATTTTTTAGATAAAATTCAAAAACCACAAATGATAGAGGGTTGTTTTTTGTGACTGTTTGACACTTAAAACGTATTATATATTGTAAATTTTATTTTTTATCAAAACAACTATCAACTATGTGGAAAGAATTTAAAGCATTTATAATGACAGGGAATGTCATTGATTTTGCAGTGGCCGTAATATTAGCAGGTGCTGTAGGTCTTGTGGTAAATGGATTTGTAAATGATATTATGATGCCTATAGTCGGCTCTTTTACTGGAGGTATTGACTTTTCTGATCTTCAGTTTGTATTAGCAACTGATGAAGCAGGTGAAGTAACTAATGCTATAAAATGGGGGTCATGGATAACCTCGATTATTAATTTGATCATTGTTGGAGGAGTATTATTTTGGATGGTAAAAGTTAAGACTAAGATTGATCCTCCTGCTAAAGCAGCGCCTTCAGGCCCAACCCAAGAGGATTTGCTTGCAGAAATCAGAGATTTATTAAAAAAATAATTGTTGTTGTATTAATAGCAACCACAAAGAATTAGGAAGGCTATTAGCATTATTGTTAATGGCCTTTTTACATTTAGATGTCTAAACAATAATTCAATTGGAACTTTCAGTTTTCGAAATAACAATATCTATTGTAGGTGGCCTTTTAGCGGGAATCATCAACACCTTAGCGGGTAATGGGTCAGCAATAACTCTAACAATACTTACAGAGCTTTTAGGCCTTCCTTCCAACACGGCAAATGGAACCAATAGAATTGGCATACTAATGCAAGGTGTTACCGCGAATTATGCCTTTATCAAGAATGGTAAACTAGACTTCACAAAAAGCAAGTCCATGATTATATGGATGATCATTGGGGCGGTAATTGGGGTATATGTTGCCATAAATATCTCGAATGCTCAGTTTAAAGAAGTCTTCAAATACTTACTCATTGTTTTATTCTTTGTGGTTCTGATTAAACCTAAAAAATGGATGAGTGAGGTGAGTGATTATCGACATTTTCCAATGTGGATTACTATTCCTTTGTTTTTAGCCCTGGGGTTTTATGGAGGTTTTATTCAAATGGGAATGGGTGTCTTATTTCTAGCTGTTACAGTTTTACTTTTTGGCTACAATCTTATAGAGTCAAACGCTATCAAGAACTTTGTTGTCTTTTTGTATCATATAATTGTAGTCTTGATATTCCATTATCAAGGACTAATAGATTGGAAAATCGGCGGAACAATAGGAATTGGTCAAATGACAGGAGGTTTTCTAGCGGCTCAATACGCATCAACATTTCCTAATGCCCAAGTGTGGGCATATCGACTTTTAGTTGTAGTCATGATTTTAGCTATTTTGAGCGTTTTTAATTTCATTTAGACATGTTTAGGTTTCTCTTTTTTACGTCTTTTTTTCTAGTGGTTTCTTCTTGTAATCATAAGGAGCAAACTTTATTAGATATAGTGGATAAAAACCACCCCCTTCTCCGACAGGTTTTTGAAAATTCTCAGAAGTATGAACTTCAAATTCGATATACTCAAATTAACAGAGATACTGAAGGAAATCCTTCATTTCATACTATAAGCTTTCAAGAAGACAGTATTCAATATTTCTATCCGGCTAGTACTGTCAAAATGCCCGCAGCATTTTTAGCCTATGAAAAACTCAATGAGCTTAATGAACTTTATGGCTTGACCTTAGATGAAAATATCACTATAATTCATCAAGCGTCAAAACCTCCTCAGACAGCTGCTTTTTCAGATAGTACACATTCTTCTTTACTACCCAGTTTAGGACATTATATCGATAAACTATTTGTTGTAAGTGACAATGATGCATATAATCGGGTGTATGAATTTTTAGGTCAGGATTATCTCAATGACAAATTAAAATCCAAAAACATTTTCTTTAATAGTAGAATCGTACACCGAGTTGGAGTTTCTGGATTTAAGACAGAAGATCATAAGCATACCAATGAAGTCGAGTTTTTAGATGCTGAAAAAGATGCGATCATTTCACTTAAGTCCCAAGAAGCGCAAAAGGATCATGTGGTTAAACTCAATTCAGCATTAAAGGGAAAGGGGTATTATGATAATACCACAGATACTGTGGTTATGCAACCATTTGATATGTCACAAAAGAACTTTATCAGTTTGAATGATTTAGAGGCCTCTTTGAAGAGAGTGATTTTTCCAAATTCATTTGTTGAGGAAGAGCGATATAATCTTAATCCTGATCAATACAATCGCATTTACAAAAGTATGCTCAATTTACCGCGAGACTTTAACTATTTAGCCCAGGATACCACCTATGATTATTATGATGGTTATGTCAAATTCTTTGTTTTTGGTGATACAGAAGAACGAATTCCAGATCATATAAAAATCTTGAATAAGGTAGGATATGCATATGGTACACTGACAGATTGTGCATATATAATGGATATTCAGAATAATGTTGAGTTCTTTCTCTCTGCTACTCTACTCGTTAATGAGAATGAAATATTTAATGATGGGATTTATGAATATGAAGAGATTGGGATTCCTTTTTTAGCAGAGTTAGGAAGACAAATTCATTTTTATGAAATTGAAAGGGAACGAGAATATGAGGTTGATTTTGACAGCAAATATGAATTTTAGAAAAGGTTTTATAAATTTTTCATTATACCTGAATCAGAATAGACAATGTTAAATAGATGTGTCTTCAAATTGCCTTCGAGCATGGCAATTTCATTCTTATTGGTCCAAGTAATATTAATATCTGCTTCAGAAGAATTTTTTATAACCACGTCTCCTGAAAATGCATCTGAAACATTTCTCAATTGAATCATTTCTAATTGTTTGATTACAACCCATCTAGTTAGACCTTCTTTTATTTCATCTAAACTTAGATTTGTTCTATTGATTTCTTTATGACCACCTGTGCCGGCTTTGTCTGCTGCTACATAGTCATTTTTACCTGCAAAAAGATCTAAATACCAGATCTATGGCGTGCCTGGCATAAAAAGCTGTATAGCTCTAGCCAACAATAATTTTTGTTCGCTTTCTCCTAATGCGCTGAAATAGGTTGCATTTACTTGATAGTAGGAGATTTTCTCTCCATCAGCACCATAAAGATTTTTCACCCTTCCTTTTCGAAAAAGAATGAGTTTTATCATTTCTTCTATCAAATCATCTTCAAGTAATCCTTGATTAAAAACACCATTTACTTCTTTCCCTTTTAGATCCAACATCGGTATGCCATCGTGACATCCAAGCATATTGACCGTTTTATAATCTTTCTCAATTATTTCCTTTGCCCATTTGATCAGTGCTTTATTTGTTCCTTTTTCAATAGCATGAATCAATAGACCAGGAAGAAAAAAATCGTAAATGATATAACCCTTTTGTGCCACCTCATCATGCAAATTCATTCCGTATTCTGCATGAATTTCTGGTAATAACTGAAGGTCATTCGTTTTAGCAATTTGGTTTATTCTTTCTAGATAGTCCCATGTACCAGGCTTATTAAAGAAATTCACAGCTCCGACCTCTTTGTGCAAATAAGCGAATGCATCTAATCTCAATATCTTACAACCATAACTTTTTACTTTAACCAAAACCTCTTTATAAAACTTCCAAACTAAAGGAGATTTTGCATTGACATCCATTTGGCCGAGGTAGCGCCGCTTTTGATTGATAATTTGGAGGATCTCATTTTTAAAGGGATTGAATCTTCCAAAATCTAGTAATTCAAAGTCTTCGCTATCGCGACTCTCATTAATTACTTCGCATATTTCTAATGCATCATATTTATTTAAACCAGAGATGGGTTTTAAATCTTCAGAGACAAGTTTTTGATTGTAAACCTTTTGATAAAATGTATTCCAATAAGCCTTTTCTTTTCCATCAGGAAATATCACTTTTAGAATTGGTAGTCCAGGTTTGCGCATAAAAAGTTTTTCCAAATGCTCAGTATTTGGGACTACAATACCGTTTTCAGCCAGATCTCCATTGCCAATCCAAAACTCATTCCAATCGATGAAAAAGTCTTTGTACTTGGATTTTTCTCCATTCTTAATTAAGTCCTTAAACTGTGGAGAAGCGACGGATAAGTGGTTTAGAACTATGTCAAGTTTCAAGGAAATTCCTAACCGTTCAAGAGCCTTCACATCGTCTTTTGACACGAATTCTTCATTAGTATTATAATCTATGATTGAAAATCCTCGATCAAGGTCACTGTTGAAAAAGGTAGGTAAAATGTAAAAAAGTGAAAAGACATTTTGAAATTCAGGCATTTGAAGCATGGTGGTCATATCACCTAGATTATTTCCAATGCTATCAGGATAAGCATTAAGTATTACCCCAATGGGCTGTTTTAATTTGATGCCTTTTTTCTGTCCCGTTTGATTCACTTGAGATCAATTGTAAAAAGGCGGAAAGATAAAAACTAAGCCAATTAAAACTCTGTATTTTGCTGGTTCCAAAATAAGCGAACACCTTATGCAACCAGATTTATTTTCAAACTTAGAAGGGAAGAAAGGAAAACAATACTTTACGAGAGAGTTTGAAAAAGCAATAAATGCCCTAAACGACAAACAAAAGGAAGCTGTAGAAACAATAGAAGGGCCTGTTATGGTCATAGCAGGTCCTGGGACTGGGAAAACTCAACTTCTTGCTGCAAGAATCGGAAGGATACTGAAAGAAGGAGTAGCTGAATATCACAATATACTTTGTCTTACTTACACAGATGCAGGGAGTGTGGCTATGCGGCAGCGGCTCTTGCAGTTCATTGGCCCTGATGCATACAACGTCAATATTTTCACCTTCCACTCTTTTTGTAATCTGATTATCAAGGAAAACATCGAATATTTTGGGGGGTATCGCGATTTACAACGTGTTTCTGATCTTGAACTAGTGGATATTTTACATGAAATCATAGACGATTTTGATGATAATCATGTGTTAAAGCGGTATCGAGGTGATATCTATTATGAAAGGGATAGGTTGAAGAGGCTATTTGGCACCATGAAACAGGAGAATTGGAACAGCCAGCAAATAATAGAAGCATATACTAAGTATGAGAAAGAAGTGTATGAAGATGAAGAATACCTCTATAAGAGAAAAACAGGAGAAAAAAAGAAAGGAGATCTTAATGAAAAAAAGATTAAAAAAGAACTCAAAAGGTATCAATCAGGTGTAGCAGCAGCGGGAGAATTTAATAAGTACAATGAGCTTCTTCTAAAAAATGAGAGAATTGATTATAATGATATGATTCTTTGGGTAATTAAAGCATTCAAAGAAAACCCAGACTTGTTGTCTGCTTATCAAGAACGGTTTCAATACATTTTAGTAGATGAATATCAGGACACTAATGGGTCACAAAATGAAATTATAAACCTTCTGACATCTTATTGGGGCAAGGATGCCAATGTTTTTGTAGTGGGAGATGATGATCAGTCTATCTTTCGTTTTCAGGGGGCCAATATGCAAAACATAGTAGAGTTTGATAATCACTACAATCCACGTGTGATTGTTCTTGATAATAATTATAGGTCATCCCAAGAAATATTGGATAGGTCTTCAGAACTAATCAGTAATAATGCAGAAAGGTTAATAGCCCTGAAACCTGAACTGACTAAAAATCTCCTGGAATCTAAAACCAAAGACCTCATAAAAGTAAATCCCCAAATCCTACAATATCATAATGAAAAGCACGAAGAAAAAGCAATTATCAATAAGATTGTAGCACTTCAAAACGAAGGAGTCAATCTTAATGAAATAGCAATTATATATAGAAAGCATAGGAATATTAGTGACATTTTAAAATATCTTGAATATCATAATGTACCAGTTAATCTGAAGAAAAGAATCAATATTCTCCATGAACCTGAAATCAAAAGACTGATCAATATTCTTACTTATATCAGAGATGAGTATAAGAGGATGCACACAGGAGAACACCTCATTTTTGAAATTTTGCACTATAATTACTTTGGCTTGAAGGCAAGAGAAATAGGAAAACTGAGCCTTTACCTTTCTCGTAAAACTGATAAAACAGAAAATGATATAAAATGGCGAGATATCCTTAATGAAGAAGAAGAACTAAAGAAAGTCGGACTAAAAGAGGTGAATCATTTTCTAGAAATTGGAGCATTTCTGGAAGAGTGTATTCAGGATGTTCCAAATAGTACAATTCAAATGCTATTTGAAAAGATACTTACCAAGGGTAAAATTATCGAAGCGATAATGCTTGATAAAAATGATAAATCTTGGAGGTTGCAAATTGTCAATACCTTTTTCGACTTCATAAAAAATGAAACTTCTAAAGATTCTCTACTTGGATTAGATGCCATCCTAGGGATGGTACAAAAGATGGATCAAGCAAGAATAGACTTGCCGCTAGAGCGCATTTTCTTTGCTAAAGAAGGAGTTAATCTTATGACGGCGCATGGAGCGAAAGGCTTAGAGTTTGAACACGTATTTATTATTAAATGCTTTCAAAGTAATTGGGTAGAAAAGAATTATGGAGGTGGAGGCTCTTTCAAATTACCCAAATCTCTTGTTTCTGCTTCTGACAAAAGTGATATAGAAGACGACCGCAGACTCTTTTATGTAGCCATGACAAGGGCAAAGTCGTATTTATACATTTCTACGCCTAAGATGTCAAATGAAGACAAGGATTTGGACATGGTAGTATTTGTGCATGAGCTTATGAGGGAAAGTGATCTAAAGATTCAAGAAGTACATTTAGACGATTCTGAAATAGAAGATTATGTGACAACCTTAATGAGATATAAAGAAGGAGCTGTGCGGCTTATTGATCATCAATTAATTGATAAAATATTAGTGAATTATAAGGTCAGTGTGACCAGTCTAAATAAGTATCTCAGATGCCCATTGGCTTTCTATTTCGAAAATGTATTGAGAGTGCCTCTAGGAAGAAGTGCAAGTATGGGATTTGGAAATGCTATTCATTTGGCATTGGAAAAATTCTTTGTTGATATAGAAAGTGATCCTCAGCGAAAAATTGGAGACGAAGTTGACCTTGTGAACTATTTTCATAGTGGCATGAAAAAATATGGTTCACATTTCACTATAAAAGAACATGAGTTAAGGAGTACCTATGGCGAAAAGATTTTAAGAGGGTATTATAAAAATTATGTTTCTAACTGGAGTACCGCGAAGCAGTTTATTTCTGAATACTCTATCTCACTTACAGAATATAAAGGAGTACCAATCACAGGGAAATTGGATAAAATTGAAGTCTATGATGATCATGTAGTTGTAGTAGATTACAAGACTGGCAAGTATTCTAATGCAAAGAAAAAGCTAAAACCTCCCATGGGAGAAGATGATCCCGGAGAAGATTATTGGAGGCAATTGGTTTTTTATAAACTTTTGCTCTCAGGTGATCCCAGAAACAATCATCAAATGAGATATGGCATAATGGATTTTGTAGAACCTGTAGATGAGTTAAACTATAAACAAGAAAGAAGAGAAATAGAGGCATTTGAAGTGGAAATAGTGGAAAACCAGCTAGTAGAAACGTATCAAAATATATTAGAGCATAAATTTGAAAATGGCTGTGGAGAGGATCATTGCAAGTGGTGCGATTTTGTCACTAGCAATTTCAAATTGAACAGTGAATTAATCGGCTATGAAGATGACGAAGAGAACAATTAAATCAAAGAAATTACTATGAAGAGCATCCACATCATTATCGGAATTGTTTTTATCATTTTTGCAATTCTTCAATACAATGATCCTGATTATTACATCTGGATTCCTGTCTATAGTTTGATATCATTTATTGCTTTTTCCACGGCAGCAAGAAAACCACAAAGGAAGTTAGCTCTTTGGGTTACACTCTTTCTTGCAGCGTGGAGTGTTACTTTCATTCCTGATCTAGTATCATGGATTCAAGATGGAGCCCCGAACATTGCAGGATCAATGAAAGCCGAGACACCCCATATAGAACTTATGAGAGAATTGTTTGGACTCATTATAAGTTTAGTTGCAACTGTTTACTATGCAACTAAAAAATAGTGAATATTAGTCTTTTCTGACTCGTGGTCTATATTTTGAAACGTCTAGAATTTTTTGAAATTCTGAAGTTGTTAAGAGTTCCGCCACAGATACTTTACTTCTTTGCATATAGTCTTGTACAATTCTCCACCCAATATAATTGGCTACACCTCCAGGTGCTTCAGGGGGGATGCCAGGTGCATTTGGGGCAGGGTTGACGAGTTTATTTATTTTCGTGAACTGATTAGAAAAAAGTAGATTGTTTTTTAACAAATGAGTCCACAATTCTGGTTCATTCATTAAACACCATTGATATTCATCTGGTTGAAATTCAAGGATTATGTCTTTTGGTGAAAGAGGCAATATCTTTTCTAGAAGGTAAATAATTTTTCCATTTCTAATTATAATTTCTGCCAATTGACCAGTTTGTGCGGGCTCAATTTTATCATCAATCCAAGCTAATAATGACTTTCTTAGAATATATCTTTTATCAAAATACTGTGTAAGAAATTGAGAAAAAGCTGGATTTTTAGGGTCAATAGATTTGTAAGGAAAATTTGATCCTATATACATATCAAGGCCTATCCCAAGACCATCTCTATTTCCATCTTGAAAAACAAAATTTTGGTACGCAAAGCCAGATACAAATGTGTAGACATTTGGAATAGATTTGTCTGAGGTGTAATAACTGTAGTATTTAAATGCTTTGTCAAATTCCTCTTCTAATTCACTTATATCTGAATAGATGTGAGAACAAGTATCAACCAGAGAAGTAAACCCATAGTCCTCTAGAACTTCTTTTTTATCTTCCGTGGAAAGATTGAGAACTGGAAGTACGTTAGAAAAAAAAATATTACCGAAAGCAGGGTGATTTTCTAAAGTCTGGCTAATAAAGACCTCAGTCGAGTCTTTTTTACTTTGATTTTTGTGAAAAGGAACAAATCTCCAGGCCACATCCACTTCACTTATATCAGGAAGAGAAGTAGAATGGTCGCAAGAAGAAACCAATAGTAAGAAGCCCCAAAGAGCCAATGTTACAAGAAGACTATATATTTTCTTTTCAACCATAGGATAATTAACGAGAAATATCTCATCCTAATATTTCAACCAAACCTCTTGTGCGCCATCTCCATTTACACTAATGGCAAATCGGACATTCGCAAATTCCTTGAGCAGGTGTAAAACCTCTTCCTTAAGCGCTCCTGTACCTTTACCATGAATAATAGTTACCACATTTTTCTTTTTCTCAATAGCGTCATTGATAAATGCTCTGCACATGACTAATTGATGATCTAAAATCATTTGTGGATGAGCATTTTCTAGATCTGGATTCAATTTAATAATATGAAGATCAAGTTCATTTTTGAATGATGTATATGTTGGTGTTTTTGGTAAGTTCGGAATTAAAGGTTCAGCATGTTTTTCAAGAAAGAGTTCGTGATTTTTCTGAATTTCTATATCAGTTATAACCTCCAACCTTTCGGACTCTATTAATAGAATCTTTTTTCCATATTTGATTCTTGCTTTACCATTTTTTCCAATTCCTTCATATTTTCCAATTTTTCCAGAAGGTTGAATTCGTAGAATATCTCCTATCCACAAATCTGTTAAGTTAATTCGATTAGGTGTAGTTTTCATATTTTACAAAGCATGCAAATTTAACCTGATAATAGAAAATAATTCTAGTTCAGACTATTCATCTTTTCGGTCAACTCTATAGCCCATGTTTCACCCTTTTTTCTATAGTTTCTTATTGCATGTTTAACAATCCACCTTGTGTCCTTTTGTGGCTTAACAGACCATTTTTCTATTAAAGCTACAGCCGCTTCATTGTTTACTTTGAAATAGTCATTTATATGATTCGCCACAGAAGTTTGGACATACTTTTCAGGATCATCTTTTAGGTTTTCTAATATTTTGAATATAGGACTTGGGTCGTCAATGAACAATTTCAATTTGCTTGCCCATGGCAAGTTTGGCCTTAGCCCTTCAGATGCTAATCTTCGCACATGAAAATTTTGATCATTTGACCATGCTGCCATAACCCTTATCAAGTGTTCAGGATTTTGTCTTATAAAGGGCCTAATGGCAAATTCTCCTGTGCCACGTTGTGTTAATTCTTTGATTGCATTGAGAGACAGCCCTTCTTCTCCAAGCCCGTTTCTTTCAATAAATGATCCAATAGGCCATGTCCAAAAGAAATCATTAAAAGTACCATATGAACCTTCATTTGTTGGGCCTAAAATCTGTACAAGCAGATTCAGTTTTGACTTGTAATCACCAGGAAGAAAAAAATTAAGTTGATCAGCAATGACATTTACTCTGTCTTTGAGTTCTAGCGGGTCCAAAAGAGGTTGGGTCGCTTTCCTAAATCTTTCCCGATCAAATGAAGCTCCTTCAGAAGTGATTTTATCAGATAATAATTCTAAAAGTTCTTTGTCAAACTTATACTTAAGAGGGGTAAAAGCCATGGGCTAAACTTTCACCCATTTTTGATCACTCTTACCAGACTCAATTACTTTATAGATAAAATTCATTCCCCTTACTCCATCCTCCACTGTAGGAAAGTCATCATATATTGGATCTACATTCACTCCTTCTATCCTTGCCCGTACGCATTTAGCAAAGTTTCTGTAAATATTAGCGAAAGCTTCTAAATATCCCTCAGGATGTCCTGCAGGAATTCTTGTATGTGCTTGGGCAGAAGCACATAATTCACCTACACCAGTTCTATAAATTTGTTTTGGGCTGTTTTGATATTTTACTTCCAGTGTATTAGGCTGCATTTGATGCCATTCCAGGCCAGCTTTGCTACCATAGACACGGATGTTTAATGAATTCTCTTCCCCGGCAGCTATTTGTGAAGCATGAAGGATGCCACGAGCCCCATTATCAAACCTTAATAAAACATTGCCATCATCGTCAAGTAACCTTCCTTCTACTAATGTGCTTATGTCAGCACATAATTCTGTGATCTTAAGTCCAGTAATATACTCTGCCAGATTTTCTGCATGAGTGCCTATATCTCCCATAGCACCAGCAATACCAGATCTTTTAGGATCTGTTCGCCATGCTGCTTGTTTTTGATCAGAAGACTCAATAAAATCCATAAGCCACCCTTGAGGGTACTCTACAACTACTTTCCTTATTGTGCCGAGATCGCCATTATTGATCATATGGCGTGCCTGCTTCACCATAGGATAACCAGTGTAATTATGGGTCAAAGCAAAAATTTGACCTGTTTCCTTCACGACTTTTTCAAGCTCATTGGCTTCTTCCATGTCAAATGAAAGAGGTTTATCACAAACGACGTGAAAACCATTTTCTAGAGCCATTTTTGTAGGTCCAAAGTGGACATGATTAGGAGTGACAATGGAAACGAAGTCCATTCTTTCTCCCTCTGGAAGTTCTTTTTCTTTTTGGATCATCTCGCCATAGCTGCCATACACTCGATCTGGTGAAAGATAAAAGTCTTCTCCAGACAATCTAGAGCGTTCTGCATCACTACTAAATGCACCACAAACCAATTCTATTTCTCCATCTAATGATGCAGCCATTCTATGAACTCCTCCAATAAATGCCCCTCGGCCTCCGCCGACCATACCCATTCTTATTTTTCTTGCCATGATATATATAGTTGAGGCTTAAAAGTAAATCTCTTTTTATAAATTTCTTACTCTTCAGGGTAAATCAGTTCAAATACATTGATGTATGATTGTATTATAGTTTGCTATAATTCGATCAGCTCTTTAGGCCAATCATTCTTAATCCATATTTGATCCGAAAAAGATGTAGGAGAGAAAATGTGTTTTGAGATAAACTGTCGATAGAGTATAAATGACCCCTTATATACTCGAGCGGCCTTCCATCAATTGGTTTTTAATCTTCTGTAGTCAATACTGAGCCAATAAATGCACGATTCATAAATGCGATGTTGTCCAAGGAAATTTCTTTTGGGCATTCAGCTTCACAAGCACCAACGTTAGAACACAATCCAAATCCTTCTTTATCCATTTGAGCCACCATGTTTTGAACTCTTTTTTTGTGTTCTACTTTGCCTTGAGGCAGTTTCCCCAAATGACTCACTTTTGCTGAAGTGAAAAGCATGGCGGACCCATTAGGACATGCAGCAATGCATGCTCCACATCCAATGCATGTAGCAGAATCAAATGCATCTGCAGCGACTTCTTGCTCAACAGGGATGGCATTAGCATCTACTGCTTGGCCAGTATTCACGGAAATATAACCTCCTGCTTGAATTACACCATCTAGTGAAGAACGATCTACAACTAAATCTTTAATGATAGGAAATGCCGTAGCTCTAAAGGGCTCAATTACAATAGTATCGTCATCTTTATATTGTCTCATATGAAGCTGACATGTAGTGGTGCCTTTTTGAGGGCCATGTGGCCTTCCATCTATAACAAGATTGCAAGTCCCACAGATCCCTTCACGACAATCGTGAGCAAAAGCTATAGGATCTTTTTTCTCACTGATCAATTGCTCGTTGAGTACATCTAGCATCTCAAGGAATGACATATGTTCATTAGCCTCTACACTATGCATATCAAAGTATCCTTTGTCATTAGGCCCTGATTGTCTCCATATTTTTAGATTCAGCTTCATATCTCTATATTTTCATGGGTCTAAACCCATCGTATTATTTATAGCTTCTAGTTTTGAGCTCTACATTATCAAATTTCAATTTTTCTTTGTGAACCTTTGGGTCTTGACCATCATTCCACTCCCAAGCCGCGACATAAGTATAATTGTTATCGTCTCTTTTTGCTTCTCCTTCGTCACTCACAGATTCTTCTCTGAAGTGCCCACCACAAGATTCATTTCTGTTTAAAGCATCGAACAAAAGAGTCTCTCCTAGTTCCATAAAATCAGCAACTCTGGCGGCTTTTTCAAGTTCAGGATTAAATTCACTTATGGTTCCAGGGACGTATACATCCTTATAAAACTCATCTCTCAAGGCTCTCACTTCTGCTATACCTTTTTTCAGGCCAGTTTCATTTCGAGACATGCCACCATTTTCCCAAATGATCTTTCCTAATTTTTTATGAAAGCTTTCTACAGACTGATTTCCATTGATATCTATTAAGCCCTGCAATCTTTCTTTCACATCCTTTTCAGCTTGAATAA
>MDSX01096032.1_pt1 | contig 23250 bp, 16 predicted proteins | sample 811141 | NCBI WGS metagenome assembly MDSX01 (sample SAMN05326642, study PRJNA326480) | marine metagenome | isolation source: seawater | place: Atlantic Ocean: South East | collected 2010
TCATTAGGTGATATTGCCATTTATACCTACGAAGAGGAGGTTCCGTTAAGAGAGGTATTTATCAAAATGGCTGAAATTTCTGACTCTAAAGAAGCCTTGAGTCATAAAAGTTCCAAAAATCAATTGGAAGATTATTTTGGTGAAGTGCTCCCAAAGTTTGATCAAGAGCGCGTGTATGCTTCAGATATTAAGAAAGTCGTACAATGGTATAATATCCTTGTAAAAAACGATTTATTAAAGATTCTAGAAGAGGCGGATGATGCGGAACCAGAAGAATAAAAAATGAATTCTAGAGAAGCTAAATTAGACGCTTTTGGTAGACTGTTGGATATCATGGATACATTGAGAGAAGAGTGTCCTTGGGATCGTAAACAAACTCTTGAAACCTTGCGGCATTTAACCATAGAGGAAACCTATGAATTAGCTGATGCTATTGAGGCAAAAGATTTGCGGGAAATTAAAAATGAATTAGGTGATTTAATGTTGCATATGGTCTTTTACTCCAAGATTGGTAGTGAAAAAAGGGCTTTTGATATTGCGGATGTGTTAAATACTGTTTGCGAGAAATTAATCCACCGCCATCCGCACATTTACGGTGATGTTGAGGCTAATACGGAAGAAGAGGTTAAGGCCAATTGGGAGGCAATTAAGCTAAAAGAAAAAGGTACAACAAGTGTTCTTCAAGGCGTGCCTAAGGGGTTACCTTCACTAGTAAAGGCCATTCGAATAGGAGATAAGGCCCGCGGAGCAGGTTTTGACTGGGATAAGCCTCAAGATGTATGGGGTAAAATCAAGGAAGAATTAAGTGAATTTGAAGAAAGCCAATTATCTCAAAATCAGAATGATATAGAAGGTGAGTTTGGTGATTTATTGTTTTCTCTAGTGAATTTTGCACGTTTAAGTGAAATCGATCCAGAGCTCGCGCTAGAACGGACCAATAAAAAATTCATCTTTAGATTTTCATACATGGAGGAAAAGGCTAGAGCGAGTGGTAAGAGTCTGTCTGACATGCAATTAGTGGAAATGGAGAAATTGTGGGAAGAAGCTAAAGGTATATCTAAAGACTAATTTAGTTTTAAAAATGAGTAAATTACGTAAAAAAGTAGGGGTGTAGCTTTACTGAATATGTTGAAATAGTGTAATTTAGAGCTATGAAAACTATTCATCTTATTCGTCATTCAAAAAGTTCTTGGGCTATAGACGGCATTGAAGATTGTGACCGGCCATTAAAAGGAAGGGGTATACGAGATGCCCAAATGATGAGTCAATTTCTCAAAAATGAAATTTCAGATGCGCACGAATTACTATGGTGTACGTCACCCGCTATACGTGCTCTTCACACTGCGTTCATATTTGCACGTACACTAGGTGTCCAAGAGAATAAAGTATGTATTAATGATGCTTTATATGCATGTGACGCGTCGGAAATGCTGCACTTTCTTCAAATGACTTCCGAAGACCATAATGCTGTAATTATTTTCGCACATAATCCAGCTATCACTCAAGTGGTGAATCAAATCACCAACGCTAGAATTAATAATGTACCAACATCTGGTATGGTAAGCATTCGTTTTGAATGTGAAAATTGGAAAGGTATAGCTGCTGGAGCTGAATTGATTCAATTTCAATATCCAAAAGGAATAACGCGCTAGATGGTGTCAAATAATTCATATTTCAACAGAGATATTAGTTGGTTAAGCTTTAACGAACGTGTGCTTCAAGAAGCTGAGGATAGGTCGAATCCGTTAATAGAGCGTCTTCGATTTTTAGGTATCCACTCTAAAAATATGGATGAGTTTTTCAGGGTAAGATATTCTTATATCCGCCGGCTAAGACTTAGTAAGGACGAAGGTCTAGATGATGATCTAGAAGGGTATACCCCTGGAGACTTACTTTCAAAGTTAAGTACGATTGTTACCGAGCAGCAGCAGCGTTCTCAGAATATTTATGATGCGTTGAAGACAGCTTTCAAACAATTTAATATTGAAATAATTAATGAAAAGCAGCTGACAGCCAATCAAGCGGCGTTTGTGCGGCACTTGTATAGAGACAAGATAAGTCCTGCTCTCACCAATTTGATGATTAATCAAACAACGTCTTTTCCCTTTTTACGCGATAAGAGTATTTATCTAGCTATTAAATTGACAAAAGGAGCTAACGAACAGCATTCCATTATTGAAGTACCCTATTCTGTTTCAGGCCGTTTTGTTCGATTACCTAAATATGGAAAACAATATGTCATGTATATGGATGATGTATTAAGGCATAATCTCGATAGCATTTTCCACACGATTAAATACGATCACATTGAAGCACATACTTTAAAGATTACTAGAGATGCTGAATTATCCTTGGATGATGATGTGAGCAGATCGTTTATAGAAAAAATTCAACGAGGATTACGAAATCGCAGAGAGGGAGATTTAGTACGATTCGTTTATGACAAAAATATAGCAGATTCTTCTTTAAAGATTTTGGTTGATGGCCTAGAGGTAAGTGCATTAGATACGCTTATCCCTGGTGGTCGATATCATAACAAAAAAGATTTAATGCAATTTCCTAACATGGGAAACCCAGATTTGGAATTTAATCAGCATAAACACGTGCCTCATCCAGAAATTGATGTGGACAGAAGCATTATCAAGGTCCTCAAACGTCAAGATATAATGCTCTTCACGCCCTATCAAGACTTTGGTATAATCATTCGACTTCTTCGTGAAGCGGCTATTGACGAAAAGATCAAAGAATTGAAAGTGACCTTATACCGACTTTCAGATGAAAGTCAAATTATTTCTGCTCTTATTAATGCTGCAAAGAACGGCAAGCATGTTACCGTATTTATAGAGTTGCAAGCTCGATTTGATGAGGCTAATAATATCAAATGGACCAACCGTCTGAGAAGTGAAGGAATTAAAGTAGTAAGTGGTGTTCAAGGGCTAAAAATACATTCAAAATTAGCCCTGATCAGACGTGACGAAGGAAAGGATAAGTTAGTCGATTATTGTATCATCGGAACTGGTAATTATCACGAGGGTACTGCCAAGATTTATACTGATTATCACTTAATGACATCGGATAAACGAATATCAAAAGAAGCACGTAAGGTTTTTCAGTTTATAGAAGCCCCATATAAACAATACAATTTCAAACATCTTTTTGTAAGTCCAAATACGACTCGGTCGAATATTGAGAGATTGATTGATCGTGAAATTGAGAATGCTAAAGAAGGTAAGGTGGCTAAATTTTGGGTAAAGATTAATTCAATTTCAGACCACAGAATGATCGATAAGCTATATGAAGCTAGCGATGCAGGTGTTAGCATACGAATGATTGTCAGGGGAATTTTCTGCTTAGACTTAAATAATCCAAAAGCGCATAATATCTCCGCCATAAGCGTTGTAGGCAGATTCTTAGAACATACTCGTGCCTTTTGTTTTCATAATTCAGGAAAACCAGAATATTATATTTCTTCTGCAGATTGGATGGGAAGAAATTTGAATAGAAGAGTGGAAGTTACAGTTCCTATTTATGACGAATCCATACAACGGGAAATCAGAGATCATTTTGAAATCTTGTGGAAAGACAATTCAAAATCACGAATATTAGATGCTGACCAAAAGAACAAGTACCGGGTTCAGCACGGACCTAAAATAAATGGTCAAGAGGAACTTCATGAATATGTACGGAAATTGTTGAGCAAAGGGTAGGCTATGATTGTAACAAAACTGGGTGCCATAGATATTGGCTCCAACTCAGTAAGATGTCTAATTGTCAATGTGATTTTTAAAGATGGTTATACGTACTATAAAAAGGTAAGTATGATACGCTTGCCCGTTCGCTTAGGTCAGGATGTTTTCAAATACGGTAAGATTCGAAGCATTACACGTGAGAGATTTTTGGAAGGAATGAAGGCTTATGATCACTTGTTATCTGTTCACGGTGTACAAGATTTTCGTGCAGTAGCAACATCCGCAATGCGTGAAGCTAGTAATAGTGAGTATTTGGTCCAACGAGTGAGTCGTAAGACCGGCATAGAGATTGAGATTATTGATGGTAAAGAAGAGGCTCGACTTGTTTTCTCAAGCAAGTTGTATGATAGCATTAATGCACATGTAAGCAACTTTGTCTACATAGATGTTGGAGGTGGTTCTACAGAAATTTCAATTATAAAAGATAGAAAGGTTTTACAATCCAAAAGTTTTAAAATAGGAGGTGTTCGCTTGATGAACGAAATGGTTGACCATGCTGAATGGAATGAGATGCAAAGTTGGTTGGAAAATCACGCCGGATCTATTACTAAGAAGGCCGCCATTGGGGCAGGAGGTAACATAAACAAACTACATAAACTAAGTTTACGACCAGTGACCGAACCGTTGAGCTACGAATACGTTCAGAAACAGTATGTCGTTATTCAATCACTTGATGTAGAGCGTCGTATTACCGAAATCGGATTGAATTTTGATCGTGCAGATGTCATTACTTTTGCATTAGAGATATATCTGAAGGCCATGAAGTGGTCGGGTTGCCCTGAGATCTATGTGCCGAAAATTGGAGTAAGTGATGGTCTTATTCGCGACTTGTATCACAGAGAATATCGTTCTAAGGTTGAACAATAGGTGAATTACAACTTGCAATAAATAACAGCCGGAATAAACGACTTATGAGATTATAGAAAAGGTCAATTAATTTTCTACCTCTAGAATGAACACTCTCTTTATTTTTACAAAAATAATTTGAAAATTATGGCAGTACAATTAGCAACAGATGCAGATTTCGTTCAAATAGTGAAAGACAATGACCGAGTTGTGGTCAAATACTTCGCAGATTGGTGTGGCGCATGTAAAATGTTCTCTCCTAAATACAAAAGAGTAAGTAATGAAGAAGCCCATGAAGGAATAATTTTCCTAGAAGTAAATGCCGAACATAGCCCAGAAGCAAGAAAAGCTGGGGGAGTTGATAATCTACCTTTTCTAGCCTCTTTCAAAGCCGGCTCATTGGCAGAAGGCTCTGCAGCCAGTAAAGAAGAATACTTGCGTAAGCTTATAGATTTGACTGCCTAAATGGAATGACAATATGTAACCTAAGCCTCTAGTTGTACTAGGGGCTTTTTTGTTGCTGTGATTCGCAACTAAAGGATGACCTAAGCCCTAATTCTAGAATACGTGCAGTTCAAATGCAGCTCCAAAATATAAGCTAAAGTAAAGGAGTTGGAATATGTGAAACAGAACAAAGAAGTAAGTTTCCAGTGGCCCATTAGGGCCACTGGATAAACTTCGTTTACTTACAAAATACTCTGTTTTATCCCTCTTGGCGAAGTATTGGGTGATATTTGTGTCTGGGAAAACGAAAGGGGCCCGCCAAGACCCCTTTCTACCTAAACCGCCATGAAAATCTGCAAATGCAGAATGTTCCATACCTCTATAACCTAGTTGTTGTAAGTAGGTTCACGCAAGGAGTAAAAAAAAGGCACTTTTTTTTATAAATTTCATTTCATTTGTTTTAATCCTTGTGTTTATAGGCGGTACCGATTGTATGGACAGTTTTAGATTTATGCTCTAGGGACTAGTTTTTAAATCTTCAAAGCATAAAAAACCCCGTTTGCGTAACACGCAAACGGGGTTTTTTTAGCCTAAGAAGTCTTTAGTTCTTACTGAGGTAATCAGCAACTCCTTCATGGGTTTCTTTCATTGCTTCTTTACCGGGAGTCCAATTTGCAGGACATACTTCTCCTTTTTCTTCAAAGTATTGAAGTGCATCAACCATACGCATTGCTTCATCTACAGAACGACCTAACGGGAAGAAATTGACTAATTGGTGCATTACTGTGCCTTCCTTGTCAATCAAGAACAGTCCTCTATAAGCAATCATTTCACCAGAGGCATCCAGATTGCCTGCTTCATCATATGTCCATTCTCCGTCTAGAACGTCGTAATTGTGTGAGATTGTTTTGTTGGTGTCTGCAACAATTGGATAGGTTATCCCTTGAATACCACCTTGGTCCTTATTCATTTGCAGCCAGCCCCAATGACTTTGCTCAGTATCTGTGCTTACTGCAATAAGTTCAACTCCTTTTGATTCAAATTCAGATTTACGCGCTTGAAAAGCGTGCAATTCTGTTGGACACACAAATGTGAAGTCTTTTGGATAGAAGAATAAGATTACATATTTACCGGAGTAATCAGATAATTTGAAGTCTTCAATGATTTCTTCACCATTGATTACTGCAGATGCAGTAAAATTGGGTGCTTTTTTGCCAACTAATACAGCCATAATTAAATTTTTTTATTGATTTCAAAAATACGATAGAGGCAGTCTAACTCAGTTAAAATTGAATTAAGTTTTATCTATAAGTAGGACGGTAGAAACTATATGAGGTTTGAAGGCTAAAAGAGGAATAGGCTTAAAGAAATTCCTGCAGCTACAACTAACATCTTTATAGCGTTGAATTGGTGGTTAGAAGCACTTTCAAATAGAATGGTTGTACTGACGTGGAGTAATAGCCCCGCAGCAATACCAAGTAGCGGCAAGAAATAAGTGGGTTCAAAATAGGTATATATCGCAAAGGCATTACCCAAAGGTGAGCACATAGCGAAAAGTAGTATGCCTATAACTACCTTCCAGCTTGATAGCTGTGCAGATCTTAATGCAGTAGCTACAAGCAGGGCAATTGGCACCTTATGCAAAGCAACGGACCACAATAGACCGTCGGAGGTATGGTTATGATGTTCATGAAATTCACCGTCTAGGCCAAGCGGCATACCTTCTAAAAAGGCATGAATGAACAAGCCTATTAATGGCAGTAAAGGAATTCTATTTCTATGAATGTGTAAATGGCCGTGCTCAAGTCCCTTGCTTATAAAATCGAGCACTAATTGAATGCCAAATCCTAAAAGCACCCAATATCCTCCGTTTGGACTATCAAAAACTTCTGGCAATAGATGTGTTAGCAAGGTTCCAAATAGGAACGCACCTGAAAAAGCTAAACTCAGTTTAAAGAATGAACTTTCTGTCTTGACAATATAAGAGGCTAAACCTCCAATAATAACAGCTGCAAAAAGTACTAAGGATATCATTACTGGGATTTTTTGGCTATGATAACCATTCGATTACTGCTCTTTTCACTATAGGAACTAAGGTCATAGTCACCAGCAATTTCAACAACATCTAATCCTGCTTTTTCTAACATATTTTTGAAATCATTTGCACTAAATGCTCGAACTCGTTCTTCAAACTTAGAAATATTGCTATTGTGATTGACGCTTATATTTTTAACAATATATCCTTTTTCAATTTTACGGGTTATTTGGTAGGTCGCCATGTCTGTATGAACTACGTCATCCGGAATTAGGTTTTCGGTTATTTTGCCTGTGTTCATAAAATCCATGACTAATCTGCCATTGGGTTTTAATGTATTTGCCATGTTCTTAATAGCCAGTTCATGACTAGTGTCGTCTTCGAAATAACCAAAACTAGTGAACAAGTTCATGACCCAGTCGAACGGGCCTAAGGGCAATTCCTTGAGCATATTGCCTACTTCAAAACGTAGATGTTTATGTTCGAACTGACGTGCATAATCAATACTTTCTGGACTCAGATCAACACCAACCGTTCTTAGCCCTAGTTCTGAAAGTACCCTCGCATGCCGTCCTCGTCCACAGGCCATGTCCAGAGCGCTTTCCCCGTTTTTTACATGAAGTTTAGTGCATAGTTCCTTGATAAAACGCAAGGCTTCATGATCGTCTCTATGCTTGTATAAGTCGTGGTAATAAGGGGTATTAAACCAGTGGGCGTACCAGGGTGTAGACATTAGCGAGTTAATTCAATAACAAATGGTTGGAACATCTTAATAATAGCCACTAAAATTACGCCAATTAATACTTTTCTAGTAATTGCATTTGCCTTTGGGTGGTGAACCACTTTTTTTGCGCCAAATCTTGCTCCAGATGCCGTTCCGACTGCTAAGCTCAGGCCGTAAACCCAATCAATGGAGCCGCTAATAGCGAATATGATAAAGGATGGTATGGTCATTAAAAACGCTGTGAATAGTTTCATTATGTTACCATCTTTAAGCGCGTATTTTGCCATTAGGACGCTAATGGATAGAAAAAAAATACCAAATCCCATCTGAATAAATCCCCCATATAACCCCAAACCAAAATAAGCTAGCCATATTTTGGGCGTTTTCTTTTTTATTGCTCCGTCTGTTGGTATTAACCATTTCTTTGGATTTGAAAGCATGGTGATAAGCAACCCAATCATTACTGTTCCTATGCAAGCTCTTAAAATATTTTCCGGAATGTCTATAGCTAAATTAGCTCCAATGATTGCACCAATAATTATGGGGGGGACAATAAAGTAGCTTTGTCGAATCATGTACTTTACTCGATCTGTTTTGTTCAATGAGGAGATTGCACTGGTAGTTTGAAAGATGGCTCCAACTCTGTTCGTTGCATTTGCTGTATTTGCATCCAAGCCCATCCACATTAGAAGAGGTAGGGTGATAGCAGAACCATTGCCAGCGACAACATTAATCAAACCAGCTAAAAACCCACCAAATACCAAGGCAATTAATTCGAGCCATTCTATCATGGGCATAAAGTTAGCTTACATTTGTACCATTAAAACGCAAAAGGGTGCCAGAAAATAAAGATTACCGATTGGTAGTAAAAACGCTCTTCGGGTTGGAAGAGATTTTGAGCAAGGAGTTACTTGCTTTGGGAGGGCGCGAAATCAAAAAGCTTAATAGAGCCGTATCTGTAATTGGAGACCTTGGTTTTGTTTACAAAATCAACCTAGGTTTAAGAACAGGATTGCGCGTATTATTGCCGTTAGCAGAATTTGAAATGGAAGATGTAGAGCACTATTACGAGGAGCTCTTGTCAATTCCTTGGGAAGAACATTTTGATGTTCAAACCACTTTTGCTGTGGATGTGGTGGGGCGAAACGATTTGCTGAATCACAGCAGCTTCGCTGGATTAAAAGCTAAGGATGCCATCGTTGATCGATTCCGAGAACAGGTTGATGACCGTCCAACAGTAGAACGCAATAATCCCGAAGTACCAATACACATCCATATTTATGAAGATACTATTCGAGTGTATTTAGATACCTCAGGAGATTCCTTGCATAAACGCGGTTACAGACTAGAATCAGCTCATGCCCCTCTAAATGAAGTTCTCGCTGCCGGTATTATTATGCATAGTAAATGGAATGGTGGTATGCCTGTTTTAGATCCAATGTGCGGCTCCGGTACTTTTTTGGTTGAAGCAGCACTGATCGCACATAATATGCCCCCTAATATCTACCGTGGTGATTTTGGATTTAGCTATTGGAGAGGATACAATCACGATTTATTTGAAAAGATAAAAAGCGGCCTTCTGAGTCGTGCAAAGGAGTATCCAGGAAAGTTCTTTGGCCGTGATTTAGATACCTATGCTTTAGATGCAGCTGCGAATAATATTGAACGCTCTATGTTTGATGACGCTATACGGCTCAAACGGGCAGATTTTTTTGAATCGGATGCACCAAGTGAAAAAGGTCTATTACTGGTAAATCCACCATACAATGTGCGTATTGCGGCTAATACCCATCAATTCTACCGCGATATGGGTGACGTGTTAAAGAAAAAGTACGCGGGCTGGACGGTCATGTGGATTACATCAGACATGGAAGCCATTAAAAGTATTGGATTACGCCCATCACGTAAATGGAGTCTATTCAATGGAGAATTGGAGTGCAAATTACTTCAGTTCGATATGTATGCCGGCACGAAAAAGATCCATAAATTGAGACAAAATGAAGAACCAATGAAAATACTATTAACTGGAGTCGCTGTGGTGTCATTCTCTTTTGCAGTGGCGCAAGGTACAAGCAGTAATCTCAGGAGGGTTTCCCGTGAAGTTGAGAAAACAATGTCTATAACTTCAGATATCATAGACGGTGTGATGACCTATGCAAAGGAGAAGAAAATTACGCCGTTAATTGAAGAGCAATTTAGTATTTGGCGAAAATCTAATCGCTCATTTTCTCGCCTGGATGAACCGGAAGAACAACAACTTGTGAAAGTGGCTACTGAAAGTCTAGGTGAAATCACTGAATTAACTTCTTCTAATCTCCGTGATTGGTTAAATGAAGACCCGCGCTCTGGATACGGTCATACTTATGTCAGTCAGATTGAGGTCTTATTTGCGAATATTTCAAAGGAAATAGAAGTATATGCGTCTTTGTTCGATATCAATGTTAGAGAAAGTCAAATAGTAAAGCGATTTAGTGCTCAGATGGAATTGGTTGCCTATACTAAAGAGATGAAGTCTGGTGCTGCGGAGGTGGATAGTTTGGTTTCATTTCTTCAAAATGAATTGGGAACTTCAGATTTAGACAAGTTATATGCAGCGCAAAAATTATTAATAAAGTCTCTAAGTGTTCATATTAGGGACTATGGTGAGGAATTGTTTTACAATGGTCAAACGGACTTATATGAGGCCTATCAGAAATACTACCTTGAGCTTTTGGAATTGACAACAGCAGATCTTTTGGCGGATTTAACTAAAATGAAATACGATCTTATTGAATTTAATTCAATCGCATCTTCAACAGAGTCATCCGCACGCAAAACGTTGAGCTTTTTCGATAATGAATTGCGTTTATTGGCGAAGAGAGAAGGAAGGTTTGTGAAAAAGAACTTACCTAAACCACCTAAAAAGTAAATGCTCGTAGCTGAGGTCATTCTTCCCTTACCCTTAGACAAAACTTTTCACTATGCTGTGCCTAGTGAATACAATAATCAATTGGTTTCTGGGGTGCGCGTTTTGGTACAATTCGGAAAGCGAAAAGAATATGCCGCACTTGTTGTGCGTATCTTGGAGGTTGAGGAAGATCTCTCACTTAAATACTTTATCAGCGTATTGGACGAACGTCCTGTTGTTTTAGAACATCAGCTCATCCAGTGGAAGTGGATGGCTGGATATTATATGGCTCCTTTAGGGGATTTAATGAATGCCGCTTTGCCGCCCGGGTTGAAACTGAGTTCTCAAAGTGTTTTGGTTTGCGACCCTGAAGTAGTCCCTAACGAAAATGAATTATCAGATTCACTTTTCGTGCTCTATGAGGCGCTCAAAGCGAATGACAAACTTACGCTTGATGAAGTCCGAGAAATTTGCCAAATCAAAAACCCGATGCCGCTCGTGCAGAAGTCTCTAGAGCAGGGTTGGGCCATTTTAGAGGAGGAGTTAAAAAAAGTCGCTCGAGCGAAGCGACGCAAACTCCTTAGAATTGCCCCTGAATTTCTCAATCGATTAGACGATGCATTTTCTGCCACCTCTCGCAGTGAAAAACAAACACAGGCACTATTGAGTATAGTTGCTGCCTGTGGAAGTGAAAATAAATTCATTGATTCTAGGGCTTTCCGAAAAAAAAATCAGATTGAAAGTGCTCAAGTATTGGCATTAAAAAAGAAGAGCTTGATTCAAGAGATTGAAGAAGTAGATGGAACAACAGCTGCATCAGCTCCAGATTCAATAATATCACTTAGCGCTCACCAAACAGCTTCTTTACAATCTATACAAGAGGGATTCAAAAAGAATAAGCCCACTTTACTGCATGGTGTTACTGCTTCTGGAAAGACAGAGATTTACATAGAGCTCATAAAAAATACATTTAAGACACATCAACGTGCTCTTTACCTGCTTCCTGAAATAGCCTTAACCACCCAATTAATTAATCGATTAAGAGTGCATTTTACAGTTGCAGTGAGTCATAGTAGGTTCACTCCTGCCGAAAGATTAGCGGCATGGCGAGAATCTCTAGAACGAAATGAGCCTCTATTAATTTTGGGCGCACGTTCAGCTGTTTTTATGCCCATGCCCGATCTAGGATTGATTATTGTAGACGAAGAGCATGAGAGTAGTTTCAAACAATTTGAACCTTCTCCTAGGTACCAGGCACGTGATACCGCTGTATGGATGGCTAATCATCACCGTTGCCCCATTCTATTAGGTTCTGCCACACCATCTATAGACAGCATGTACAATGCGAAATTGGGTCGTTATCACTTAGTACAATTGTTTAATCGTTTTCACACTGCACCGCTTCCCGAACTTGAAGTGGTAGATATGGTGGGAGCGAAACAGCGTCGAGAAGTCAAGGGAAATTTTTCTATTGAACTAATAGACGCAATGCGCAATACCCTTCAAAAAGGGGAGAGTATCATATTATTTCAAAATAGGAGAGGTTTTAGTACGTTCCAACAATGTCAAACTTGTGGTCATGTTGAGGGTTGCACTAGGTGTGATATTTCATTAACGTTCCACAAAGCCTCAAATCAGTTAAAATGCCATTATTGTGGATATCAAATCCCCCCAGTGATGAAGTGTTCATCTTGTGGCGGTCATAGTGTCTTGCACAAGGGTTTTGGTACAGAGCAAATTGCAGAAGAAGCATCGGAGCTATTCCCAAAAGCTCGTGTGAAACGAATGGATTTAGATACTACTAGAGGTAAGCATGCTTTTGGAGACTTGATTAGAAGTGTTGAAGAAGGTGAGGTAGATGTTTTAGTGGGCACACAAATGGTAACTAAGGGATTGGATTTTGATAGAGTAGGGCTCGTAGGTATCATGTCGGCAGATAATTTATTGAGTTATCCAGACTTTAGAGCAAATGAAAGAGCATTTCAATTAATTGAACAGGTAAGCGGACGCACCGGCCGTAGGACCTCAAAAGGGAAGGTGGTTGTCCAAAGTATGAAACCAAGACACGCGATCATTCAAATGGCCATGAATCATGATTACAATGGGATGCTTCAAAGAGAATTGACAGTTAGAAATGAATTTGGATACCCTCCATATGTTCGACTTATTACCCTTACCCTAAAACATAGAGATCATCGGTTACTTGAGCGTGCTGCCGCAGAATTCGCGCGTGCTCTCAGAAGTAAAATTGGAGATAGATTCCTTGGGCCAGAATATGCTCCAATTGCTAGATTAAAAAATTTGTATCAAATGCAAATGATCATAAAAGTGGACAAAAGTAGCGTTGGAATAAAGGTGCGCGAACGAATTAAAAAGGCCCATCAGGAAATCTTATTGAGTCCAGAATTTCACAGAGTCAGGGTGATTTTTGATGTAGATCCAAATTCCTAAAGGAAAGGCTTAAAACTACCTGGTAAATCCGCTTTGATTTCTATTGTACTCTTGCTTATTGGATGAATGAAATCAAGCGTTTTTGCATGAAGGCAGATACTCTTATCACGTTCTGCTCTTCTTGCGCCATATTTAACATCACCCTTTATGGCATGTCCTATTGCCGCAAATTGTGCTCTAATTTGATGATGCCTTCCTGTGTGTAGATCTACTTCTAGTAGCGTATAATTATCGCCTGTTTTCAGTACTCTATAGCTCAAACGAGCTTCTTTTGCATCAGCTTCTGGTTTTTTGAAAACAGTTGATTTGTTGTTTTTACTATTTTTTTTCAGAAAGTGCTGCAAAGTGTCTTCGCCTTTCAAAACCCCTTCCACAAGAGCCCAATAAGTCTTGTTTATTTGACGCTCTTGAAAGGCCTTATTCATGCGTTCTAATCCCTTAGAAGTGCGCGCAAAGAGCACTGCTCCGGTGGTTGGTCTGTCTAGTCTGTGAATCACGCCACAAAAAACATTCCCTGGTTTGTTGTACTTGTGCTTGAGGTAAGACTTAATATGATCCGGTAAGGAAACATCACCTGTACGATCTCCTTGTACCAAATCACCTGCCCGTTTATTCACGGCAATTAGGTGATTGTCTTCGTATATGATAGTTAGATCTGTTGCCAACCCTTAGCTAGTATAGCTTTCATTTTCATTTGGAAAGTCAACATCCTTTACATCTTTGACGTAGCTGCTAATAGCTCCTGTTATATCATCATAAAGGTTTAGATAGCGACGAAGGAATCTAGGATTGAATTGATGAGTCATACCAACTAAATCATGAAATACCAGTACTTGGCCGTCTACTCCCGATCCAGCACCAATTCCAATGACGGGAATGGTTAAGATTTGAGCAACCTCCTGTGCAAGTGATGCGGGGACTTTTTCTAGTACAATACCAAAACATCCGGCATCTTGCAATGCACGTGCATCTTCTTTTAGTTTTGCAGCTTCAGTATCCTCCTTTGCTCGGACGGAATAGGTTCCAAATTTATATATGGATTGAGGGGTGAGGCCTAAGTGACCCATAACTGGTATTCCTGCAGTGAGTATACGCTTAATACCCTCAATGATTTCAACACCGCCCTCTAATTTGACTGCGTGACCACCCGTTTCTTTCATTACCCGAATTGCTGAGGTAAGGGCCTCCTTTGAATTTCCTTGATAGGTTCCAAACGGCAGATCTACTACCACTAAGGCTCTATCAACTGCACGAATTACACTAGAGGCATGATAAATCATGTGATCTAATGTAATAGGGAGGGTCGTTTCGTGTCCAGCCATTACATTGGAGGCGCTGTCTCCCACAAGAATACAGTCAACCCCTGCGGCATCTACCATTTTAGCCATGGTATAGTCGTATGCCGTCAGCATAGAAATTTTTTCACCTTGGTCTTTCATCTGCTGAAGGCTGTGGGTAGTTACCTTCTTAAATTCTTTTTTTGCAACGCTCATGGTAGCACGATTTATATTTTTCTAGGTTACAAAGAAAAGAACTCAATCCATACGTTGTATTTTTGATGTCCATGAAAAACTCTATTCTTACCCTATTTGCCTTATTTACTCTGCTTTCCTGTGACAATTCATTGGAAATTAATGCAGAATATGATGTAGAAAATGTTGTTTACGGCCTTTTGGATAAAGATCTTGATACTCAATGGGTCCGATTGCATAGGACCTACTTAGGTGAAGACGGAATTCTGGCAGGCGCTGTTCACAGCGACAGTCTATACTTTGATACTGCTACCTTATACCTTGCTCAATTAAATAGTAATGGTGAAGCTATCAATACGTACGAACTCTTTCGCAAAGACACGAATATTTTAAACGCGGGGATTTTTACCTCGGATAATTACAGACTGTATTGGACTGACGCGCCTATAGAACGGCAATATGATTATCGCATTAAAGGTTTTATTCCAGGTAATAATAATTTTGAAGCTATTACGCCAGTCGTGGGTAATGTAGAAATAACAAAACCGAGAGGTTTTCAAAAAATATCGTTTGGTATAAGTAATGCGGAATTCAAGTGGGACGCCGCAAGAAATGCACGTCTTTACCAAGGCTATTTGCATTTTAAGTACAAGGAAGCTCCTAGGAACAACCCTCTTGATAGTACTATCAAGATTCTTACCTATGCACTTCCTGTGCGCACTGGTAGCAATTTAAGCGGAAACGGAACCTTTGTGTCAGAGGTCAGTTATGACGCTTATTATAGGTTTTTGAAAAACAACATTGGTCCTTCTACGGACCATGTGCGCGTATTCCGTAGCATTGATGTAGAGATTTGGGCAGCTGCAGATGATTATGCCACGTACATTAATGTAAATCAACCGTCCCAAGGAATTGTGCAGGAAAAACCCCTCTTTACTAATGTGTATAATCCAGAAAATGGCGAAGATTGTCTAGGGTTATTTTCTTCAAGAGCCCGTGGTATTCAAGAAGGTGTTAAGTTGAGTTCATCAGCTATGGACAGTTTGTGGAAGGGTGTTTTTACTTGTGATATGGGCTGGATTGATTTTCAAGGAATCGATTCTTGTATGTGTGTTGACGGTGATAAGGTCTGCTTTTAAATTGCCTTTATGACCTTTTGGCAGAGAGGTATCTTCTTTTTGACATGATTTTTATTCAAATGCTGACACATTGGATATGATTACGGCCTAAAATCCTAATGGCATAAGCCTTGTTTATTGAACCACCGAATAGTTGAATTGATAACCTTAATAAATATTAAAATGGGTAAAATCATAGGAATCGACCTTGGAACAACAAACTCTTGTGTTTCTGTAATGGAGGGGAATGAGCCTGTTGTAATTCCAAATAGTGAAGGAAAAAGAACTACACCTTCCATTGTGGGGTTTGTAGAAGGTGGAGAGCGTAAAGTGGGAGATCCCGCAAAACGTCAAGCAATCACAAATCCAGAGAAGACCGTTTACTCCGTGAAAAGATTCATGGGTGAGAAATTCTCAAATGTTCAAAAAGAGACTGGTCGTGTGCCTTACAAAGTTGAAGCAGGCGATAACGATACACCACGCATCAATATAGACGGTCGTCAATATACTCCTCAGGAGATTTCAGCCATGATTCTTCAGAAGATGAAGAAGACAGCAGAAGATTACCTAGGTACAGATGTTACTGAAGCAGTGATTACAGTGCCTGCATATTTTGACGATGCTCAAAGACAAGCCACAAAAGAAGCTGGCGAGATAGCTGGTTTAATCGTGCGCAGAATTATCAATGAACCAACAGCTGCAGCGTTAGCTTATGGTCTAGATAAAAAAGGTCTTGATCAGAAAATTGCCGTATTTGATTGTGGGGGAGGTACACACGATGTTTCTGTATTGGAATTAGGTGATGGCGTATTTGAAGTGAAATCAACGGATGGAGATACTCACCTTGGTGGTGATGATTTTGATCAAGTCATTATTGATTGGTTAGCAGAAGAATTCAAAGCAGAAGAATCCATGGATCTTCGTCAAGACAACATGGCTTTGCAACGTTTAAAAGAAGCAGCAGAGAAGGCTAAGATTGAATTGTCATCAACAACTGCAACGGAAATTAATCTACCCTATGTAACTGCAACTGCATCAGGACCAAAGCATTTGGTGCGATCACTTAGCCGCGCTAAGTTTGAGCAATTAGCAGCTTCTTTGATTGAGCGCACAATAGCTCCAGCAAAGTCAGCGCTTAAAAACGCGGGTTATTCTACCTCTGATATTGATGAGGTGATATTAGTAGGTGGTACTACACGTATTCCAGCCATTCAAGAAGCGGTTAAAGCATTTTTCGGTAAAGAACCTTCAAAAGGTGTCAATCCTGATGAGGTAGTTGCAATTGGCGCCTCTATCCAAGGTGGTGTACTTGCAGGAGATGTTAAAGATGTACTTCTATTAGATGTTACTCCACTTTCTTTAGGTATAGAAACTATGGGCGGAGTCATGACAAAACTAATTGAAGCGAACACGACCATTCCAACGAAGAAATCAGAGACGTTTTCAACGGCAGCTGATAATCAACCATCAGTTGAAATTCATATTCTTCAAGGTGAGCGTCCAATGGCCAATGATAACAAAACAATTGGCCGATTCCATTTAGATGGAATACCTCCATCGCCGCGCGGTGTTCCTCAAATCGAGGTTACTTTTGATATTGATTCCAACGGTATACTCAACGTAAGTGCGAAAGATAAGAATACTGGTAAAGAGCAGAATATTCGTATTGAGGCTTCTTCAGGCTTAAGTCAAGAAGAAATTGATCGCATGAAACAAGAGGCTGAAGCGAATGCCGATTCAGACAAAAAAGCGAAAGAAGAAATTGACAAGCTCAATGCCGCTGATAGCATGGTCTTCCAAGTTGAAAAACAAATGAAGGATCTTGAAGGTAAGCTTCCTGAAGATAAGAAGGGACCAATAGATACTGCACTTGCAGAACTCAAAGCAGCACACGCGGCCAAGGATATCGCAGGTTGTGATGCAGCTCAAGAGAAATTGAATGCAGCATTACAGGCTGCCTCAGCGGAAATTCAGGCTGCAATGCAAGGAAACGACCAAGGCGGAGAGGATCAAGGTCCAGACGCCGGTGGTGATGCAAATGCCCCAGACGACGTGACGGATGTTGATTTTGAAGAGGTAAAGTAATTTAAAAGTATGTTTTATAAAAAGCCCCCGTGCCTCTAGCACGGGGGCTTTTTTGTTATATTCGGGCATTCACTTAAAATAACAATCAGTACGCATGGATTTGACTTCACTTAATGATATTCTAAAAGTTATCGATAGTTATATAGGCGGCTCAAGCTGGTTTGTTTTTGCCTTGTTAGGTACAGGGGTATTTTTTACTATTTACTTGAAATTTCCTCAAATCAGATTTTTTAAACATGCTATTGACGTAGTTCGAGGAAAATTTGATAAAGAAGGGGCCAAAGGGGATACCTCACATTTCCAATCTTTAGCTACTGCTCTTTCAGGAACCGTTGGGACTGGTAACATTGCAGGTGTAGCCTTCGCCATTCACTTGGGTGGACCTGCTGCTCTATTCTGGATGCTGGTCACTGCTGCTTTGGGCATGACAACTAAGTTCGTTGAGGTTACTTTGAGTCACAAGTACCGCGAATTCGCAGAGGACGGCACTGTATCTGGAGGGCCTATGTATTACATGAGGAACAAATTAAACATGAAGTGGATGGCCGCATTATTCGCAGTTGCCGCAATCATTAGTTCATTCGGTACAGGTAATATGCCTCAAGTAAATAGCATTGCCGCATCATTGAAGGCGACTTTTGGTATAGAAGAGATTGTAACAGGTGCCGTGTTATCTGTTTTACTGGGTCTTATCATTTTGGGTGGAATAAAGCGAATTGCCGCAGTTACTGAAAAATTAGTTCCAGTGATGGCCGTAATTTATGTAGTTGGAGCGCTTTCGGTGATTGTGATGAACTACGAAAATATCATTCCTTCATTTGTGAGCATTTTTGCAGATATTTTCAAAGGATCAGCCGCCGCAGGTGGCTTCTTGGGAGCGACCATAGCCTATGCCTTTAATAGAGGGGTAAACCGTGGTTTGTTCTCGAACGAAGCTGGTCAAGGTTCAGCACCTATTGCGCACGCTGCAGCAAAAGCAGAGCACCCTGTTAGCGAGGGGATGGTTGCAATTTTGGAGCCGTTTATTGATACTATTGTCATCTGTTCGATTACGGGTCTAACATTGTTAAGTTCAGGGGTTTGGAATGAAAAGCATCAAAACGACTTTAGTTATTCAGATATGATTGTTTTTGAAGGTCATATTGACGAAGTAAGTCACGGTTCAGCTCTCTATGCATACTTGAATGGCACGAGCCCAGGCTTGGATGAACTTCCAATTAACGAATTCGATGGCAGCCTGAAAGTTGAGAATGGAAAAATCACTTCAGTTGCTACGGTATTGCATGCCAGATCTATTGCGGAGAATGTTGAAATATCTAAATCTAATGAGCCTTTCTCGGGAACAATAACAATTGCTAATGGTCGTGTTAACAACCCATCAGAGTACACTTTCTCTGGGAAATCTCTTGTCCATAGTGCTCCGCTTACAGCTATTGCGTTCAACAAAGGACTTTTTGGCGATTTTGGTCAATACATTGTGGCTATTGGTTTATTATTATTTGCATTCTCTACCGCCATTTCATGGAGTTATTATGGAGGAAGAAGTGTGACCTATTTGTTCGGTGTCAAGTATGTGAATTACTACCGCATTCTATACGTTCTAGGTTTCTTCTTGGCAGCTATTATTGACACTACCATTATTTGGACCTTTGCTGGTATAGCAATTGCCCTCATGACTTTACCTAACCTTATTGGTATTTTCTTGTTAAGAAAGGATATGAGAAACAGCATGGAGGAATACCAAGAATATATCAAAGAAGAGTTCAAAAAAGAGATTTAAATTAAGAATGAGTGAAGGTAATTAAACCTTGAGAATGCTTAGTAGTCTAACGCAGTATGTTGTGTATATTGTATCCTTTAATTTATGGAAGATGAAAAAACTTTTACTTGCTGCTCTTATAGCCTTTTTTGCCGTATCAGCCAAAGCTCAGATCAGTAGCGATACCCTTAACTATTATCGTGGTGCACTGGGTGTTCAATCAATTTTTCCGGTAAACATAAATTCCCAGGCTATCTGTGCAGACACACTTGGCCTTTCTATACCATCGGGTCATTGGATATCTTCGATTGAAATATCCTATGAATTACAGACTCAAGGCGGAGGATTTGGTGGCGTTGCACCAAGCGATGTTGGAACGTACTTAGAGTTGGTAAGTGAATCCTCCAAAGAAGGTGCTATTATCTATGGAAACTCCAATAACAACGGTGATACAGAGGTGTTAACAAGAGCCACTAACGATTTTAACGGAGCACTAACAGATACGTTTTTAATTTTCAAATTACACCCTTTACGTCAAGGATTTAATGCGGTTTGTGATACAAATCAAGCCAAAATAACGGATAGTACATTCCGGATAATTGTCAATCACTATCCTGCTCCTACTTGTTTTCAACCCACGAATTTGACTGTGGATTGGAAAGTGAGCAACCAAGTCCAACTTTCATGGATTACTGGGGGATCTGCTTCATGGGAAGTAGAATATGGTACGCCGGGGTTTACTCCAGGTTCAGGAACTAGAGTTTCTGCAATGTCTAATCCTTTCGTCCTTAGTGGATTAAATGCATCAACAGCTTATGAATTCATAGTACGTGATTCTTGTGGTGCTGGGGATGTTAGTTTATGGTCTTCTGGAATAGTTGATTCTACCCTTTGTACTCCTATTAGTTTCACCATAAATTATACAGAGGATTTTAATGATACCACAGTCTGGATCCCTGGTTCAGGTTTTGATAACGATGGATCTATAACGCCAGGTTGTTGGTTAAGAAACCCTACTAGTCCCAACGGTGGTCAAGGTTACGCATGGGGTGTGGCAGATGATAGTACATCTACACCTGGAACAGGGCCTATTGCAGGCAGAGGGGGTATGGGACAATATCTTTATGCTGAAGCGTCTGGTGCTCAAAATCAAAGTGTCGCTCAAATTACCTCACCATTAATTGACTTAAGTAGTTTAAATACTCCTGAATTAAATTTTTATTATCACATGCGCGGCGCTCAAGTAAACGAGCTCAAAACAGAAGTTTGGTCTAAATCAACTGGTTGGGTTAACGTTGGCGCGCTGAATGGACCTGAACAAACGGCTTTAACAGATACTTTTTTACTGCAGTCGTATACGCTAAGCCAATTTGCTAATGATACCGTCTTAGTGAGGATTTCTGCCTCCAGAGGGTTTGGTCAAGCAAATCAGTCAGATATAGCAATTGATGATTTTGGTTTTGAAGAAGCACCAACTTGTCCGGACGCTACCAATCTTGCCGTTTTAGGCAGGTCTTTAACAAGTATCACGTTGAGCTGGACCGCAGTTAATGCAACCTCTTGGGATATCCAATACGGTGCGCCGGGAGCAGTATTAGGTGCGCCGGCCAATACAACTATTTCCTCAACAACCAATCCTAAGGAAGTAATAGGTTTAACAAGCGGAACCACGTATCAATTTTGGATTCGTGAAGTGTGTGGACCTTCGGATAAATCAGGTTGGTTTGGTCCAATTCTAGGAACAACTCACTGTGCACCTTTAAGTGCACCGTGGAGTGAGAATTTTGATTCTACCAATTGGATCTCCGGAAGTGGGGTATACAATAGTTTTGATGCATTGGCAGCATGTTGGGTGCGTACCCCTGAAAAAGATACATTGCCTTCTTCTCCTTTTTCTTGGGGAGTTCGCTCGGGTACTACTACTACAGGTCAAACGGGCCCAACTACAGATATAAGCGGGACAGGAAATTATATCTATGCAGAGGCCTCTTCTGGTGCGCCTAATCAAGAAGCTTTTATTGAAAGCCCACTCATTGATATGAGTTCACTTTTAAAGCCTCAAGTAAGTTTCAATTATCACATGCGAGGATTCGCAGTAAATACAATGAAACTCCAAATTTGGGTGGATTCAACACAAACTTGGGACACATATTTTTCACAATCAGGAAATCAAGGAAATCAATGGAATTTCCAAGAAGTGGATTTGAGTGGATTTGCGGGAGATACAATTGCACTTCGATGGTCGGCAACTAAGGGTAACGGTTCCCAAGGAGATATCGCAATAGATGAAGTAATAATAGAAGATCAACCACTTTGTCCAGATCCTTCAAACTTTGCTCTTACAAACGTCACTTCAACGAGTGCCACATTTATATGGACGACTGGTGGCTCTACGACTTGGAATTTAGCCGTCGGAACAACAGGTTTCTCTCCATCAACAAGCGGTTTAACCAATTTGACTACAACAACGGGTATTGCTAATGGGCTGCTTGCGGGAACTACCTATGATGCATATGTACGCGATACTTGTGGCACTTTAGGAGCTTCTATGTGGATTGGGCCAATAACATTTAATACGTTGTGTAACCCTTACACCGCTCCGTATACTGAGAATTTTGATTCTACTTCATGGGTTACAGGAACGAATCAAACGCCAGGTCTTATTGACGGATGTTGGCAACGAAATGATACCATAGAATATTTTTGGAAGGCAGGACCTCCAACAAATCATAGTAATAATACGGGACCCTCTGGAGACCACACTTCGGGTAGCGGCGGCTATGTATTTACGGAAGCAAACACAGGGTTTGGTGGGAGCAATGTATTTACTTCTGAAATAGTATCACCATTGGTTGATGTGAGTCCGCTAACTACACCAGAGCTCTCTTTTTATTATCATATGTACGGATCAATCATCAATAAGTTAGTAGTTCAAGTTCGTTCTGTAGGTGGTAACTGGAATACTCTGGAGACTATTTCAGGGCCTCAACAGAGCAGTTCAAACGACCCGTGGCAGGAGAAAATCGTTGATATTAGCGCTTATGCTGGTGATACTGTTCAAATGAAATTTATTGCGCATCGTTACCAAGGGTTTAACAACCAGGTGGATATTAGTTTAGACGATGTGGATATTCATGAACAACCAACTTGTCCAAAACCTTCTTTATTAGTTGGTACCAATATTTCTAGTTCTACTGTTGATTTAAGCTGGACCACGGGAGGTGCTTCAAATTGGTTGATAAAGTATACTCCAGGATCTATAATTCCTGCGGGTAGCAATCCGTATACAATAACTGGCCTTGCACCAAACACATCCTATGATATTTGGGTGAGAGACTCCTGTGGTCCAGGAGATGTAAGTCCATGGTTAGGTCCAATTACCATTTCAACTTTGTGTGGTATGGAAACTGCTCCTTGGATTGAAGATTTTGAAGGTGTAGGATTCGATGTAGTTTCGGGTGATTATGACCCTTGTTATACCATAGGGACTTCAGCAACCTATTTTTGGCAGACCGGCCAAGGAGCCACACCTTCGGGCAATACTGGTCCTGCAGGAGATCATACTACGGGTTCGGGTAAGTATGGATATACAGAAGCAGACTTTAACTTCAACGGAGATCTAACTGCTGAAATGGTTTCCATGGAAATTGACTTGGATACCCTTAGTACACCAGAATTAA
>MDSX01059326.1_pt1 | contig 23244 bp, 20 predicted proteins | sample 811141 | NCBI WGS metagenome assembly MDSX01 (sample SAMN05326642, study PRJNA326480) | marine metagenome | isolation source: seawater | place: Atlantic Ocean: South East | collected 2010
CCGCCATTCCGTAAAGAGCAGCAGCCAGCGTTGCTGCCCATGGCTGCCCCACTAACACGAGCAGGCACGTGGTAGCTCCAATTGTGGTCACCAGACACATAGTCTTAGGTCTTCCCAGGCGATCGCTGAGTCGCCCAAAGATTAGGGCGCCGAACACTCCGCCGACCCCCATCACTGCCCATAAGTGTGTCGTGAGTTCTCTTGAAAGATTGTGGTCATTTTCGAGAGATAGTCCGAAAAATTGGAACCAAGACGCTGCGACGAACGCGAACGCCATATAGAAAAATACTGCTAGTTTCCAATGCTCCAGTCGACTCACGGCTTGAATGCCGGCACCCAAAGGAAGCTTCGGAGAAACGTCCTTTCGAAGCGCAGCGTAAACAACGGCGAGAATAATTGCGCTTATTACAGTTTCAAAAAGCCAAACCTCACGCCATAAACCGCTGTCATTAAATGCGCTGCGAACGCTTGAAGTAGCGAACGGCACGATTATTGACCCGACAGCCATTGTCGCTGTTAAGGACCCCATTACGGCGCCCCTTTTATTTGCTGGAACATTTGCCGTTGCAATAATCGGCATCGTTAGCCAAATCCCCGCGCCTCCTAAGCCTGCTAGCGCGGTCCCAAACATCAGTTGGAGAGGGTCTGAGGCAAGTCCTAACGAAACAAGTCCGGTCATCACTATCCACAGACCAAATTTCAGTAGCGCCGTTGGGCTTACCTTGTTGGCGAGGTAAGTGACAGCGACGACACCGCATAAATATGCGCCCATATTTACAGACCCGATTGCTCCCGATGACGTTGCACTCAAGTTCATGTCATCAGCGATTGCTGGCAGAAGAAGCGGCATTGTTCCGCGACCGAAGGTGTGTGAAACTACGCCTGCGAGTGTGACGAGGATGACTCTCGTCCAACTCATATGCGTTATCGGGTTAATATCAAATATGGATGGCTTGGGACTGCTGCGAGTTGAGTCCGAGTCCGCCGCAGTGGGGAGATTGATCTTTTGTGCCACGAAAACGCCCCTGCGATTAATAACGCCCTGCGCCGCAGTCGTTGACATCAACTTATTGAATGGAAGAGAGACTCGCCACCCTGCCTTGTGCGCTAGTGGCCACTTTCGAAAAGAACGGGGAGCTTCTCTGGTCCCCAGATCCCATTTTGCATGGGCTTCCAGGAAATGTCGCCGTTGAGTTCCAATCCGGGCAATCGGTCAGCGATTACAGTGAAAGCTTCTTGCAATTCTGCTCTGGCTAGAAAAGCGCCTAAGCAGTAGTGAATACCGCTTCCGAATGTCAGGTGAGGGGCAGAAGAACTCCGTCCGATGTCGAATGTCAATGGTTCGTCAAATTTTTCGATGTCATGATTAGCGGCGACAAAATTAGGAAAGATAAGTGTGCCCTTGGGAAAAACTAAGTCTCTGTAAGTTATTTCTTCGCTAGCGAAGCGTCCCGTACCCCGCACGGCACCTAGATACCGCATTACTTCCTCAACTGCTTGGGGAACGAGCTCAGGTTGTGAGCGAAGGGCTTCAAATTGCCGGGGATGCTGGGCAAACAAAGCGACAGCGCAGCCGAGCTGATTTCTAGTTGTATCCGTCCCGGCTAGCAGAATTGCATTTGCCATCGATAGCAACTCGTCGGTTGACAGCCGGTCTCCCTCTTCCTCCGCTGCGATGAGATCGCTAAGTAAGTCGTCTCTTGGCTGTGCTCGACGATCAGCGATAAGAGCGAGCATGTAGCTATCCATTTCGTCACTCGCTGCGATTATTGCCGGGGCGTCTCGTTCTAGATTGCCATTGAATAGTTTGAATATTTCTACTGCAAGTCGGCTGAACAAAGCCCAATCCTCTCGTGGAGCACCTAAAAGCTCACAGATAATTGGGATCGGATATGGTTCGCATACGTCCGTTACAAACTCTGACGTGCCCAGAGCGCAAATTGGATCTAGGAGTTCGTTAACTACGTTACGCATAAAGGGTCTGAGCCGGTCTGCTGATTTGGGGGTAAAGGCAGGACTCACAATTCTTCTAATTCTTGAATGGTCGTCTCCCTCAGTGGAGAGAATGCTGCGACGTTGAGGTCGACTTGACCACTCGTCACTGCTGTAATTTTGAGTCTCTGCGATAAGTGATAGCGCACTGTGCCAACGTCGGTCACGAAGCATCGTGGCGCAGTCTTCATAAGTGGTGACGATGTAGCCCAAGTCCGCTTTTGCTATCCAATGCTGCCCAGTTAGCCGGTGAAGTTCTTCTCGTCGTTCCGCTTCTGAAAGAGAAGGATCCGCTTTCACAACTGGTATATCGGCTTCACCAATTTCCATGAGCATGGCCTCAGCCTAGTTATTTGTGTCCTCGGTCCGAAAACTAGGAGTCAGGAATCTGCAAATTGGACCAGTCGGCGGTACCGTCACGTTCATGTCTCACCCCTCCCTAACCTCAGATCGCGTCGGCAATGTACTTTGCATTTCGGTAGATGACGGAAAGGCCAACGCCTTTTCCCCTTCGTTACTTGTAGCAATGAGTCAAGAACTTGCCGATGCCGAAGCAGATACACAGATCCGTTCGGTTGTAATAGCCGGCAACCAGAAAGCTTTCTTTGCCGGTTTCGACCTAGAAGTAATTAACTCTGGTGACTCGAAGGCCATTACCGAAATGACGACAGCAGGAGGGGCATTTATCCGCCACGTTTACGGCGCCTCGGTGCCTGTTGTGGCGGCCTCGACGGGTCATGCGGTCGCTGCGGGAGCTCTTTTGCTTTGCGGATGCGATTATCGGGTCGGTGTTGACGGGCCAGTGAAAATAGGACTTAACGAAGTTGCAATAGCTCTGACGCTGCCTCGGTGGGCGCTGTTAATTGCGAGTGAGAGGCTTTCAAAACGTCACCTCCAGGTATCAGTTGCTAATGCCCGCCTAGTTGACGGATCAGGCGCGGTAAATGCTGGGTTTCTAGATGAGGTCACTTCACCTGAGGATGTCCTCAGCCGAGCGATTGAGGTAGCGCAAGGATTCGGCGAAAATCTTGATCCGCAAGCCTACGCCGCTACTGTGCGAGCTCTGCGGGGCAGTGTTCTGGCTCAAATGGACGAGGCAGTAGCAGCTGATCGAGCGGCGGCTGGTCTCTAACAGCGAACATGACCGACTACTCAGAATTGGGCGCTCGCAGAACCCTTTTTATTACCTCGCTGGTTGGCTTTATGGTCGCGATGGAAATCACAATTATTTCCATCGCGCGGAGTCAAATAGCTGAGGCGTTTCCTGATGCCGAGGCGGCTACCTTGTCATGGGTTATAACTGCCTACAATATTGGCGTCGCATCGTTGCTGCTTCCAGCAGGTTGGATGGCGGACCGGTTTGGCCGTAAAAAAGTGTTTTTGTGGGGTCTCGTTGCCTTTATTTTTGGTTCGTTACTATCAGGCCTAGCAAGCTCGCCGGCTTTATTAATAGGTGCTCGAGTCGTTCAGTCCATAGGGGGAGCCGCTCAATACCCTGCGGGGTTAGCCCTTCTTCTCTCGGCGTTTCCAATAGAACGACGCATGAGAGCTATTGGGGTGTGGGGAGCAGTAAGTGGTTTAGCCGCTGCTTTGGCTCCATCTCTAGGGGCGCTACTAGTGGAAGGCTTTGGCTGGCGAGCAGTTTTTCTAGTCAACGTCCCTGTCGCATTGCTGGCACTTTTAGTCGGACGCCACTGGCTGATGGAAAGTAGAGGCGCCAAAGTTAGTGACAAGGTGGACCTGCTAAGTGTCCCCTTAGCGTCATTAGGTATTGGGGCTCTCCTGCTAGCGATGGTGCAAAGCGGTAGTTGGGGTTTGACAGCACCTTTCACACTTGTTTCTTTGGCCTCGGGTTTAGTAATGCTTGTTACTTTCTTCTTGCGCTCTTTTTCTCATGCCGAGCCGCTGTTCGATCTTGGGCTCTTCAAGATCCGTACTTTCGCGGTGGCCAATATTGGTTCCGTTTTCTTTCTCGTGGCTTTTTTCAGCTGGCTAATCGTTCTCCCAGAATTCATCCAAGAGACATGGGGTTGGTCTGTCTTGCAATCAGGGTTCGCTATAGCTCCGGGTCCAATTGTCTCCACCGTCCTTTCAGTCACCAACGGCCGGCTTGCTGATCGAGTGGGACCGCAGCGGATTCTGGTTGTCGGAGGTATTGCCGGTGTTTGCGGACTTCTTTCGCACATCGTATTTACCGGCTCTAGCCCGAATTTTATACTTGGTCTTATGCTTCCCAGCTTGTTAATGGGAGTTGCTGCAGGTTGTAGTTTTGCCATGTTGGTTGGAGCGTCAATGTCCGAAGTTCCCGCAGAGCGGTTTGGGATGGCAGGTGCAGGTCGGACGACCGTTTTTCAGTTGAGTATTGCGATTGGCGCTGGACTGGCGATCGCATTAGTCGGCGACGCTGTCAACGGCTATGCGGCTCTGGAAGCAATGCGCCGAGTTTGGTCTGTGGGAATTGCCTGCTGCCTAGCCCAAGTGCTCATGTTTTGGTTCGTATTTCCTAGTGACTCCGAGCGGATCGTACCTACCGGTTAGCTGCTCTGCGCTTTCCGTGTCATGAGCTAAAGCTGCTGCATCGAATTGAACGGTCTAAGGTGTCAGTGTGCAAGGCGAGGACCTGTTTCGATTTGACGGTCTTGAGCGCAAGTTTGCCTTTGATCCAGCGACCTTGGACAATCTCACGTCCTTAACAACATCTCAGGTTGAGCAATTCAATACTGACGGTTATTTGTCGCCGCTGCCGGGCTTAGGGATATCGGAAGTAGGCGAACTTCGACGGTACCTTGACTGGTTGATAGGCGAGGTGATTTCGGCGGATGATCAGAGAAATAGTTATTCCATCAACCAATATCACCAGGTGTGCGCGCCTCTTTGGGATTTGATTCACCATCCACTTTTGGTGGGATACGTCCAAGATATTTTAGGTCCTCAGCTGGTGTGCTGGAGTACCCATCTATTTTGCAAGCTTCCTGGCGACAAAATGAAAGTTCCAATGCATCAAGATGCGAATTACTGGCCGTTCAGCCCCACTAAGTCGTTGACCGTATGGCTTGCTGTGGATGACGTAGACCAAAGCAATGCTGCGATGCAATTCATTGCAGGTAGTCACCTCTGCGGTGATCTTGTGCACACTGAACTCCCGCTCGATGGGTCGGTGGTCTTGAATCGCGAAGTACTAAATGTTCACGAGTACAACGATGTGACTTTTAACGAACTTCTAGCGGGCGAGGTGTCGTTGCATACAGATCTGTTACTGCACGGATCAGCGCCAAATTTAAGTACGCGTCGAAGGTGTGGGATAGCGCTGCGCTATTTGGCCGCTGAGGTCAAATTAGCGCAAGGTGCGGATAGCTGGGCGCACGGCGCGGTGCATGTTGGTGCAGGCGACCCTTCGCATTATTGGCCTAATCGACAGCGGCCCGTGCGAGACGAGCCTCACAAGATGGCCGGTTTTGTGGGCGGCTTCGATGGAAACCGCTAGGGGAGTCAACTGATCTGCTCGGCGGGAATTTTGGTTTCAAATCCCTAGCTATCATCCGAAGCGATTACCACTAAAAGCTGACCGTTATCTACCTGATCGCCAATGGCAACTCGGACTTCTGTTATGGATCCATCGAATGTGGCAACAATTTGGTGTTCCATTTTCATCGCTTCCATTAGAACCAATAACTGGCCGGCTTCTACTCGGTCTCCTGCAGCAACCTCCAGAGCCAAAATTTTGCCTGGCATAGGAGCGGTCAATCCGCCTTCTACGTCAGTGGAGTCAGCTTCTGGGAAGCGACTTTTCTCAATAAACGTCACGCTGCCAGCGGGAATGTCGACGCACCAAAGATTCGCAAATTGCGCTGCATAACCGCTTGCCCTCACACCATCTACTTCGATCTCAAAACGATCTCCGTCGAAAGAAATAAGGCGCGCAGATCGGGGCTCTTTCGAATCTCCTATGAGTATTTCGAATGAACCGCTGCGCAGCGCTCTGTAATTGATTTCCAATATGCGGTCTTCATGGGTTAGTAACGTTTGTTGGCTGGGCATCGAACTGTTTCTGAACCCTGAAGGCATAAACGATAGAGAGTTGGCAGCCCTTCGATTTAGCCTTTGGGAAACTAGTGCTACCGCTATTGCAGCGTCCTCCAATTCGCAGTCAGTTGGCACCCGTTGTCCCGGTATTTCCACCCGAGAAATAAAGTCCGTAGTTGTATTACCTGCAAGAAACTCTTCGTGTCGAAGCGTTGCGACGAGAAAGTCTCTGTTGGTGACCACGCCGTGAAGACGCGTCCGCTCCAGAGCTAAAGCTAGCTTGAGAGCCGCCTCAGTCCTAGTCGGAGCATGTGAGATAACTTTGGCCAACATAGGATCGAATTCAACTGAGACCTCCGAACCCGTTTCGACTCCTGAGTCGTATCGCACCCTTGGCTCTCCCGCAGGACCCCAAATATTGATTCGACCTGTGGCTGGGAGAAAGTCATTGGACGGGTCCTCGGCATAGAGTCGGACCTCGATCGAGTGGCCGGAAATAGACAGATCGGACTGTTCGTAACCGAGAGGCTCACCATTAGCGATTCGGATTTGCTCGCGCACAAGATCTAAGCCGGTTATCTCTTCAGTCACGGGATGCTCTACCTGAAGTCGAGTATTGACTTCAAGGAAGAAAAACTCTGCATCCTCACCCTCGCCATTCAGCAAAAATTCTACGGTTCCTGCTGACTCGTAACCAATCGCCTCGACCGCTGCAACGGCGGCTTCGCCCATCTGATTCCTTAAGATTTGGGACAAGACAGGTGAGGGAGCCTCTTCAATAACCTTTTGGTGACGCCGTTGTATGGAGCACTCACGCTCGAAACAATGAATTACCTTGCCGTAACGGTCTCCCAAAACTTGAATTTCAACATGCCTAGGTGTTGACAAATAACGCTCTAAAAAAACGGTGTCGTCTCCAAACGCCCCTAGGGCCTCGCGTTTGGCTCCGGCGATTGCATCCTCTAACTCGTTTTCGGCATCGACAACTCGCATCCCTTTGCCACCACCTCCGGCGCTGGCCTTAACAAGAAGGGGGAACCCAATATCTTTGCTGACAGCGGAAAGATCGGTTGCATCAGTTACTTCAACTGAAGGAAGCGTTGGTACTGCGGCATCGACCATGGTTCTCTTAGCTGCGAGTTTGTCACCCATTGCTGCGATTGCAGACGGTGGCGGGCCAACCCAGATGATGCCGGCGTCAGATACAGCTTTCGCGAAATCTGCGTTCTCTGAAAGAAATCCGTATCCCGGATGAATGGCGTCTGCCCCAACAGCTTCAGCAGCACTCAGAATCTTTTCGGCATTGAGATAAGAGTCGGCGGCAGTTGTTCCATTCAGAGCTACCGCCAAATCCGCATCACCGACAAATGGAGCTTCGCTGTCTCCTTCGGAGTAGACGGCGACGGTGAAAATTCCCATTTCGCGTGCTGTGCGAAATACTCGACGAGCTATTTCACCTCGGTTAGCTACGAGAAGTCGTTTAATAGTCATAGCGCCCCTTACATCCTGAAGACGCCGAAACCCTCGGCGCCTTCTACTTTGTTGTTGCTGCAGGCAGAGAGAGATAAGGCGATCACATCTCGCGTGTCACGCGGGTCGATGATACCGTCGTCTGTCACTCGGCCAGATGCGTACAGCGCTAGCGATTTGAGTTCATGATAGTGCTCGACCGACTCAGTCATTTTGCGATCGGCCTCCTCGTCAAACTCGACGCCTTTTCGTGCAGCCTGACCTCGACGGACAAGCGACATTACGCCGGCTATCTGCTTAGGGCCCATGATCGCAATTTTGGCAGTAGGCCACAAATAGGTGAAACGCGTATTGAAGGCACGACCTGACATCCCATAGTTGCCCGCTCCGTAGCTATTGCCAAGAATCACCGTTATGTGCGGAACCATCGAATTTGAAACAGCATTAATCATTTTAGAGCCGTTTTTCACTATCCCGGAATGCTCGAAATCTTTACCAACCATGTAGCCAGTGATGTTTTGAAGAAAAATAATCGGTATGTCCTGCTGGTTGCAGAGCTGAATAAATTGGGCTGCTTTTTCGCTGCTCTCGCTAAATAGGGGGCCGTTGTTACCGATCAGGCCAACTGGATAGCCATGAATGGATGCCCATCCGCAGATAGCTGTTGTTCCGTAGCGTGCTTTGAATTCTTCGAAACGGGATCCGTCGACGATTCGCGCAATCACCTCACGGCAGTCGATAAGTGCCTGCAAATCTCTAGGCATTAAGCCAAGTAACTCTTCCGGGTCGTGCAAAGGGGCATCGCCGGGCATTGATGGCTCGGGTCCTAACTTTCGCCAGTTCAAGTGCCTTACAACTTCGCGGCACATCCGAAGAGCTTCAGCTTCATCTTCCGCTAAATAATCTGCGAGACCAGAAACTTCAGCGTGCATTTGAGCGCCACCTAGCGTCTCGTCGTCGCTATCTTCACCTGTTGCCATCTTCACTAGGGGGGGTCCACCAAGGAAAACTTTTGACTGGTTCCGAACGAAGATGTTGTAGTCGCTCATGCCTGGTTGATAGGCACCACCTGCGGTTGAACTTCCGAATACCACTGAAACTGAGGGGATACGTAACTTCGACAGTTCAGTTACGTCGTAGAAAAGTCGACCGGACTCGGCGAAGTGATCGCTTTGCTCAATCATCTGTCTTTCCGGGTCATCATCGCCGCGCAGATCGCCACCAGCTGATTCCACGAATTGGATATACGGCATCCGATTTTGTCGAGCGATTTCGATAGCTCTCATTAGTTTGCGCCCCGCTACTTGGGTGATTGCGCCACCCAAAACAGTCGGGTCGTTACCTTCAATCACACATTCGACGCCTTCGATTACTCCGATGCCCATTACAAGTCCTCCGCCTACTGCGTAATTCGTGCAATAACCGGCGAGAGAACTTATTTCGAAAAATGGAGCGTCGGCGTCAAGCACCATTTGTATCCGCTCCCGCACAGGCATTTTGCCTCGACTGCGCATGCGCTCCATGGAGGCAGGGCCCCCGCCGGCGGACGCCTCATCGTGTAATTCCTCAATTACTGCCAACTGTTCGAGCATGTCTTGGCGATTTTTTTCGAACCAATCTGCACTTACATCGACATGGGATTGGAGTACTGCCACCCTTTTCTCCCTCAAAACGTGTTCTTCAACATCCGATTCCTAGGTGAAACCGGGGCTGAGAGCAAGCGCGTTCGCTAAACATCGGCCAAACTTGCCCCCGTGAACGGGCAATCAGTTAGCTTCCCTTGGACTCCAAATGTGCATCGCATGGCGCGCCCTGACGTGGGCAGAAACTATGCGCTGTGGATTGATGTACCTCCGACCTATGACCCAAACGGGGATGAAGCACATCCTCTTTACTTATGTTTCGACGCAATGTGGACATACGGGACTGTTGTCGACACGGTCCGTCTTTTGGCTCCAACCAAAGACCTCCCAAAGGCCATCGTTGTTGGTGTAGCTCATGATGAGGCTTCGTACCGTGAAGTGATTCAGCTAAGGGCCATGGATTTCACAACAACTGCCGTGGATGCTCCTGCGCTCACGGGCGTGAGGGTTTCAGGAGCCGAGCTCGGCGGCGCTGAAGCCTTCCGGGAATGGGTATCAGCTGAGGTCCTAACATTTCTTAATCAAAAGTTCCGTGTGTCTGAAACAACTTTTGTAGGGCACTCCTTCAGCGCTCTTTTCGGTGTTCACGTTCTGTTCGAAACTCCTTCGATGTTCGATCATTATCTGCTGGCTAGTCCATCCGTCTGGTGGGATGACCAGGTGATGTTTCGTCGAGAAGAACAAATACATGAGACCGGTGAAAGTCTTCAGGCTCACGTGTTTATGTCGAAAGGCGAACTCGAAACGGATGAGCTTTCACCTCATCAAGAATTCCATGACCAGTTAGCAGCTCGGCGTTACCCAAATCTTCGGCTTCATTGGCAAATATTTCCACAAGAAACTCATCTGTCGGTTGTTCCGGTTGCGCTGAGCCACGGTTTACGCACACTCCATGCCACTCGATGAGCAAAGCAGACCTGTTCTGAGCAACAATGGTGCCATGGGTGCACCACTAATCACTGAAGAACCATACGCGTCCAATGGAACCGTTCCGGTTTACGACGCAGATGCTCACATCGCAGAGCCGACCTCAGTTTGGGAAGAATATACCGATCCCAAATACCGAGACTTGGTCATGCAATGTCGTCCCACTGGCGCTGCTGACAGCGTGTTCGTGGAAGATGAGAGCATGGATACAAGTGCAGCTCCTGCTTGTATTCCCAATGCGTATGGCACAAATGTCACCTGGGACGACATTGTGCCAGGAAGCTATGACCCTGTTGAGCGTCTTAAGGTCATGGATGCTGAAGGACTTGCGGCGGCGTTAATGTTTCCCTCTGTCCATTTAATGTCCGGTGATATATCCGACGGGGAAGTGGCGGCCGCTAATGCTCGCGGATACAACCGTTGGATGTCTGACTTTGTTTCAGAAAACCCCAACAGACTCTTCGGAGTAGGCGTCACGCCGCTGCAATCGGTAGACCACGCTGTCGCTGAAATTGAATTTTGTGCGCAAGCCGGTCTTACGGGAATGACTTTCCGACCTGAGCGCTACAACGGTCTTGAGTTGTTTTCCGATGAGATGGACCGCGTTTGGGCCACTGCAGAAGATCATGATATGACGGTTGCCATTCACGGGAGCTTCGGCTCAAAGATGAAAAGTTTCGCACGCACTCGCTACACGAATCAGTTTTACGTGCACATGGTCTGTCATCCGTTTGAACAAATGGCCTCTGTCATGGAGATGGTCGCAAGTGGTGTCTTGGATAACCATCCCCAATTGCGTGTCGGCTTTTTCGAATCGGGTTTGGGCTGGTTGCCCTACTGGCTGGACCGACTTGATGAACACAAAGAATCAATGGGTCACTTAGTGCCAAAGCTGAAACGAGAACCAACCGAAATTTTCTCTGAGCAATGTTTTGTGACGATGGAAGCTGGGGAGGGCGAAGCATTTGCCCAGCTCGCTGATATGGGCTTGGCTCATACGGTCGTCTGGGGTTCCGACTATCCACATTACGACTGCACCTATCCTGGGGCGCTAGCCGAGCTCGACGAAACCTTCGAAAGAATCGGTAGAGGCGATTTACGATCAGAAGTGATCTATACGAATGCCCGACGCTTTATGGGACTTAAATAGCTATGTCCGGTAGGGCAGAAATTGTGACTGCTGCTGACGGGCATGAGTTCGATGCTTATTTCGCCGACGAACCAAATAAGCCAAAGGGACTTGTAATTGTCGTTCAAGAGATTTTTGGAGTAAACGACCATATTCGTAGTGTCGTCGACCTTTACGGGGACCTCGGTTATTTAGCGGTCGCACCCTCATTGTTTGACCGAGTTCAAAAGAACGTCGAACTGAAGTATGACAATGACGGCATCGAGGTCGGTCGTAAAATTGCTTTTGAGGATCTCTCGATTGAACAAGTCATTATTGATGTCGAAGCAACGATTGATCATTGCCTCCCCCTACCGGGTGGGGTCGGGATAGTCGGATATTGCTGGGGCGGCTCGATTTGTTACGTTGCGGCCGCTCGTCTATCAGACAAGATTTCAGCCGCTTCGGGGTACTACGGCGGCCAGATCATGCCCCATCTTGAAGAAGAGCCGAAAGCCCCGCTGATGCTTCACTTTGGGGCAGAGGACGCAGGCATCCCGCTAGAAAACGTTCGTGCAATAGCCGATCGATGGCCCGGTATAGATGTGCACATTTATGAGGAAGCGGGCCATGGCTTTAACTGTGACGCAAGAGGCAGCTATGAAGAATCTTCTGCGTCGCTAGCTTTGCAGCGCACTCTGGGACACTTTGCGGAGCATGTGAACGATTACTAGCGACTTAGTCACTTTCGAAAAAGACCAAGCCTTGATTAATAGCGGGCCCACCGCCTTCGGTGAGTACCTCAAAGCGAGCGACGCTCTGACCCTCAACTGACGTTACGTCAAAGATTTTGACCTTAATCGTCGACGGCATTAGCACCATCGATGCCATTCGACCCCGAATGCGGCGAACACGCTCAGGGTTACCTCCGGCAACTTCGGAAATAGTCGCACTGACGCCGAGAGCTAAAGTTGCAGTTCCGTGCAAAATAATTGCTGGTAGACCTGCAGCTTCAGCAACTGATGCATCAGTGTGAATAGGGTTCCAAATTCTTGCTGACTCCGTGTAAGTGTGGGCGGCGCCTTTAGCTACTGGAACCTGGACTTCGCGCAGAAGATTGTCAGGCAAGGGACCTAGATCGGGAACCTCTGGTTCGTTCAGCGAAGGTCGATCTTCGCCTTGCGTGGGTACGCCCAGATACATTCCACCTTGATGGGTCGTAAACACCGGTTCACCGGCTGCATCTACTGTTTCGATCTTCATTGTCGTATAGGCGCCAGGGCTTTTGCTCTCGACCCCGGTATAGGTGAGATGTGTGCTCAACACATCTCCAGGTTTGGCTAAACGGTGAATTACCAGATCATGTGTTGCATGAACGGACTGACGAGTTTCTTCAGCAGTGATTCCCCACTTATCCGCTAACTCTCTTCCTTGCACGATCACAGGCCATTCCGGACAGACGGCAAACATAGGGTGCGCGACAATCCCTTCGGCGCGACGGGTATCGAAGTAGCAGTCTTGAGTGTCGCCCAGTGACGCGGCGTATGCCATGATCCACCTAGCATCTACTTCGTGGCGTAAAGGTCCAATTTGGTCACCTACCATTTCAGTTGGAACAGGCACTCTGATTCCCCTTGCTTTGATTGATGGCCCCGACTGTATCTAAATTGAAGGTAGGCATCGTTGGAGAGACGCTGAAGGTCAGTAACGACTAGCTTTTCCGATTATGAGAAAACTGCTCTCGCCAGACGGCTTTTTGGGAAAGCTGTTCTTCCAAGGCGTGCGAGGATTTGTAAGAATTTTCTTGTTTCGTTGGTTTAGCTTGAAAGTCGAAGGCCGCGAACGGTTGCAACAGAGCGGTGGAGTGATAATTGCACCGACTCACCGTTCTAATTTAGATGGGCCTTTGATCGGAAGTTCCAGTTACCGTCGCGTTCGTTACTTGGGCAAAGATTCTCTCTTTCGACCTGCTTTAGCTGGTTGGGCTATGCGTTCTTTAGGTTCCTTTCCCGTGAAACGAGGCGAAGCAGACCTCGATGCCATGCGAGTCGCCAAAGAAATGCTTGAAGCAGGCGAATGTATGCTCGTCTTTCCCGAAGGAACGCGGCAGGTAGGTGACCCAATCGGCGAGATTTTCGACGGAACCGCCTGGCTTGCTTCGAAAGCTGGGACACCAGTTGTGCCAGTAGGGATAGCTGGCACGGAGGCCGCGATGCCGAGTGGCTCCAAGTTCCTAAAGCGAGTGCCAGTGGCAGTCGCTGTCGGTGAGGTGATGGAGCCTCCAACTGGCGTAGAAGGGCGGAAGCCCAAAAGATCGGACCTAAAAATTTGGACCGAAGAACTAAGAAATCGATTGCAAGACTGTCAGATGCGGGCGCGTGAAATGCTTGCTGAATAATGCGTTTGTACTGGGTAGATACCCCCGCCGGCCGCTTAGCTACAGCGCCCGCACCGAGCGGTAGTGGTCTCGACCGAGAAGTAGGAGATCTTGTACGCGACGAGGTCGCAATAGTTCTCTCTCTTCTGACAACAGAAGAAATAACGAGTATGAGCCTTCATCAAGCGGGCCGCACTCTCGAAGCTGCAGGGATTACATTCAGGAATCTCCCGATTCCTGATTTTGGAATTCCCGATACTTACGATGAAGCTGACGACACTATTAACGAACTGACTGACGCGCTTCGGGAAGGTAGATCTGTGGTAGTTCATTGCCGCGGCGGTATCGGCCGGTCGTCGACAATTGCAGCAGCAATTTTAACTCAGCTCGGTGTCGCGCCTGAAGACGCAATGAGTCGAATCACAGATGCAAGAGGCATGACGGTTCCTGAAACATCGGCACAACGCATGTGGGTGGCCGCCTACGCCAAATGGGTGAACGGCAATGAATAAAACTCCACCGCAGGCTTTGGAAAATATCCGAATCTGTGACTTCACCGGGCAACTTGCAGGAGCGGGTGCTACCAAGATCCTCGCCGCCTTTGGAGCAGAAATCATACGCGTTGAAGATCCAGTGAATAAAGGAAAGTGGGACATTTTAAGGGGCGTACCGCCGTGGGTTGGTGAAGCTCGAGGCCTGGAAGCCGGCGGCGCCTTCAACAACCACAACTCCGGAAAACTAGGTATAACGCTCAACTTGAGAGATAAACGAGCTAGAGAGATGCTGCGAGATTTGGTGCGTGTTAGCGATGCAGTTACCGAAAACTTTGCGGCGGGTGTCATGGATCGTCTTGGATTTGGCTACAAAGATCTTTGCCAAATTCGAGAGGACATTATTTATGTTTCAAACAACGGCTTTGGTGCGACTGGGCCCTACAGCTCATATAAGTCATGGGGACCTATTGCCCAAGCGATGTCAGGTCTAACGCATACTTCAGGCCTCCCTGGACTGCCACCCGCGGGTTGGGGGTATTCCTTCATGGACCACACAGGCGGCTATTACATGGCAACGGCCATTTTGATGGCTCTCTTACACCGGCGCAGAAGCGGAGAAGGTCAATGGGTCGACCTTGCGTGCATTGAGGCTGCCGGAACACTTAACGGAGTCGCGACCCTTGACGCGGAGGTCAATGGCAGGGGCATGCGACGGGCAGATATGCCGAACAGTAACCGATCACAATCCCCTTTAATGAGTCCGCATGGAATATGGCCGGCCTTAGGGGAGGACGAGTGGGTTGCTATTGCTGTCAGAAATGACCGAGATTGGGAGAAATTAACGCGAGTTGCACAACAACCATGGGCGTACGAAGAACGTTGGAAGACTGTCCGATCGCGTGTTGATAACGAGGCTGAGCTTGAACGCTTAATAGGAGAGTGGACCTGTTGTCACGACAAGCGAGAATTGTCTCAGCTATTGGTTGCCGCTGGGGTACCTGCTGCTCCGGTGCTCAAGCCACAGGAAAGAATCGAAGCCGACGACAGAACCGACGGGCTTTGGGTAAATGTGGAACATTCTCAGATCGGCCCTTCAAAGGTCGAAGGTTTGCCAATTTCGATGTCTAAAACTCCATGGTCTCTTGAGTCCGGAGCTCCATGTCTAGGCGAGCACAACCAATATGTTTTTGGAGAGTTACTGGGTCGTAGCGAAAGAGAACTAGAGACGTTATTTGAAGAAGGGGTTATTTAGTTATGCGACCCAGCGAAACGACAAGCGTCCTGAGTGGATATAGAGTTATCGAGCTCTCTTCTGAGCGTTGCGCGCTTGCTGGCAAGCTTCTTGCTGACATGGGAGCTGAAGTTGTGGTGGTGGAACCGCCTGGAGGTTGCACAACTCGAACCTGGGAGCCATTTGCGCATGACCGACCAGACAAAGAAAATGGTCTGCATTGGTGGCATTACAACACGTCGAAAAAATCTGTAGTTCTCGATCTGGACAATGAAGAAGAAATCTCAAAGTTTCGCTCCCTTGTTCTGAGCGCAGACGTGGTTATTGAAGCTGAGCCTCTTGGGCGACTCGACGGTCTATCCGCCGACTGGAAACAGCTTTCCAGACAAAACCCGGAGCTCATCTGGGTGTCCGTTACCCACCATGGCCGCGACGGAGAAGATCCGCCATCTACCGATCTCACCCTTTTAGCCGAAGGCGGTCCGGTGTGGTCATGTGGCTATGACGATCATGTAATACCCCCTGTTAGAGGTGGTGGCAATCAAGGGTTCCACACTGCATGTCACTACGCAGTTCCATCAATACTTGCGGCGCTTATTTGGCGGGAAGGTTCAGGAAGCGGTCAGTTAATAGATGTCTCGATGTTAGGGAGCTTAAGTGCGACCACGGAATTTGCGACGCTTTGGTGGCTGAACGAAGGGCGCCAAGTTGAGCGACAAACTGGCCGACACGCGCACCCAACACCTACAGAATGGACACAGATCGAGTGTGCTGATGGTCGGTGGTTTAATACAGGTGTACCCCCTAGAACCAGAGATGAATTCCAAGCCTTGCGAGACTGGATCGAAGAGCTTGGCCTAGTCGAAAATTGTTCGGCTTATGAAATTCTTAAGTTAGGAGACCAATTCGAACGGATTGGGATTTTGGAACTGGATGAGGACCCGCTTGCTGCAGAGGTATTCCAATCGGGGCGAGAAGCAATTGAATTTTTAGGACAGCGCTTGCCGGCTCATGAATTGTTTATAGGTCTGCAAGAAAGGGGCATGGCCTGCGGTGTCGTGTACACGCCCGAAGAGATGATTCATGACCCGCATTTCGTCGAACGCGGTTTTCCCCATAGGATTTACTACGAACATCTTGATGCTTCCTACGAGCATCCTGGCGCCCCGTACCGGTTTATGAAAACACCATGGGCGGCGGAACGTGCACCATACCTCGGTGAACATCAAGCATTGCTCGACGACTTGTCTTCCTAGAACTCGGCGGTCTCGGCTCGTTCTGTTGCATGAACTCGAGCAGCTTTCGAAAGGTCGCGAACTTCTTCTCGCTCACCATCGTTGAGGCACTCAAAATCAGGTGCGTGTAGCCGATCAGTCATGCTTTCAATTTCGTTGCGCGCGTCACCTAGATCGCTTACGTCGGGGTATGGCTTTGGCCAACCAAAGAATTCAGCGTTCCATTCGCCCGCGGGCCCGCTCAAGATGGCTTCCAGAGGCCCCATGCCCAGGGCTTGTACTGCTACTGCGTGGCGACCGAAGCGAAGCTCTCTCATGCATTGCGCCAGTTGGAAGGTTTTAGCCGGGCCTGCCTCCTCAGGTAACGCCTGGTCGCGCCAACCCACGAATGTCGGCACACCTTGCGGAGCTGCGTTCGTTACCACTCGTTCCAGGAGCTCTCCCAACCGATTGTTGCCCTCAAACTCGGCTAATGCTTGAGATCCGTATTCCTGGCAAATTCTCGCCCAGACTTTTCCGCCTTCTATTGGGTCAAAAGTCGCTCGACCCTCTTCGACCATCGATTTCATGTGCTGAGGTTCCCAGAAGAAAGCTGCTCCAACGACGTTGTCGACTGGGCAGTTCCCTAAGACTCCAAGGCGGCCAACAGCGTAAGCACGGAGCCCTTCGCCCATACCGGCCTCTTCAGCTTTCTTTTGCGTAGTTGGCGCTAATAGCCAGTTCATTGCCAACATTCCTAACGAACCTCGCATGCTGCGAGCAACAGTGATGCTATCCATTCCTCTGAAGTTAGCCAGTTGGCGACTTGCTTGCATATTCGCTGCAGTATGGAGGAAAACTTTCGACCTGAAATAGGAAAGAAAGTGCTCTTTGCGTCAGAAGCCCAGTGCGCTATGGGTTGTTCTGAATGCGCATGAGATCGACTACGAAGAGTAACGGGGTATTTGGTGGGATGGAGGCGCCGGAACCCGTTTCTCCGTAAGCGAGATCGCTAGGTATTTTTAGAAGTCGTCTCCCGCCTTCGCGCATCCCTATGATTCCTTGATCCCAACCTTGAATAACCATCCCGACTCCGATTGTTGTAGTGAAGGGCGTTCCACGACGCCATGAAGCGTCAAACACGGTTCCGTCGGTGAGTGTTCCGAGATAGTGAACTGTGACCTGGTCGCCCGCTTCAACTGCCGCCCCTTCACCGACTGCGAGGTCCCGGATTTCCAGCGAACTCCCAACCTCTTCATTCTCCGGGATTGAAGGTGGTTGGAGATTAACTACCGATAGCAGATCAACAACGAAGGCCAGTGCAGCGTTCGGAGGTATAGCTCCTCCTGCACCTGAAGTTCCATACGCAAGTCTTGGCGGGATGACAAGAACTCTCCTCCCTCCCTCTTGCATCCCTATGATTCCTTGATCCCAACCAGGAATGACAGCTCCCACTCCGATAGGTACGAAGAAAGTCTCACTCCGATTCCAACTGGCATCGAATTCCGCTCCATCTGCCAAAAGGGCGCCGACGTAGTGGACCTCAACTACGTCGCCTGCCTCGACTTTGTTGCCGACACCGACTCGTATATCTCTAATTGCTAGATCAGTTGGCGCTTGCTTGTCGGGTATAACAACGATAGAAGGCCTATCCGAAGCATCTGAAACGTTGACCCACGGACCGACTGGCTGAGCAGAACCAGTAGTACTGGGGGAGGAAGCGTCAGAGGAAGAAAATTCTGTTGTGTTCTCCGGATCCTGAGCTGAATCTGAATTGCTACAACCCAAAATTAGGGCAGACAATGCAAATATAAAAATTGCTGAAAGGCGTCTCACGCCTAGGAGACTACGCTCCGTTAGGGCCAAAAGTGATCGCTCCTCCCTGTGAAGAGCTTGAGAACTTAAGAAAATAATCGAACTGCCTAGCTCTAGGTTCCCGTCACTAACTTTCCAATCCCGAGAAAAAACTCGCGAGTTGCGAAGCGCTAGCGTCTTGGCTTATGGGGGAAGCTCGAGCAGCAGTCTTACACGGAACCGAAGATCTCCGGATCGAATATTTTCCAATACCGAAAACAAAAGAGGATGATGCTGTGCTCCGCGTCGAAGCATGTGGTCTATGCGGAACAGATCATGAGCTGTTTACGGGACAAATTGCCGCTCCCTGCCCTGTGATACCGGGACATGAGACCGTGGGCACGATTGAGTCCATTGGAGAAGTAGCAGCCTTAAAGTGGGGAGTCGGAGTCGGAGACCGCGTAGCAGTTGAATGTTGGCAGGCATGTGGCAGATGCGCTCAGTGTCTAAAGGGTATTTATCGACGCTGTGATCAACATGGACAGACAGACCTCTACGGCATGATAAATATCGAGCGACAACCGGCGCTTTATGGCGGTTACGCTACGCACCATTACTTAAGCCCTGACTCGCTTGTTCTCCCCGTCCCCGATCAATTGACCTCGGTAGAGGCGACCCTTTTCAATCCCTTAGGTGCTGGCATCAAATGGGGAGTGGAAATTCCTGATACCCAACCGGGAGACTATGTTGCAATTCTTGGCCCTGGTATCCGAGGTTTATGTGCGCTAGTTGCGGCGCGAGATGCCGGAGCTGAATTTATAGCGGTTACTGGGTATGGGTCTAATGATTACCCGCGACTTGAACTAGCGAAAGCGCTGGGTGCCGATTTGGTACTTGATGTAGCGGAATCAGATCCTGTCAAAAGCTATCGATCGGCTACAGGTGGACGTTTAGCGGATGTTGTAGTTGACGTTACTGCCAACGCTCCCGGAGCGCTGGGCCAGGCCGTTGCGTTAAGTAGCGTTGATGCCACAATTGTTATGGCGGGGGTGCGCGGTCAGAAAGGGGCTCCTGGGTTGAATGCTGACGCGATTATTTGGAAGGAACTCACCCTTAAAGGAGCGTTGGGTGTCGACGCTCCTGTCTATCGAAAGGCGTTGTCATTACTCGCGGAAAAAAAGTTTCCGTTCGATCTGCTTACGCGCCAGGAAGTTGACCTGGAAGAAACTTCAGAGCTTTTGACTTCGATGGCAGGAAAATCTGATGTGGCGCCTCCGGTACATGGTGTCATTGTCCCGGGAAGTTAAGAGCGATTGATGCAATTATTGGCGAATAAATCTGATCTAGGTGTTTAACGAATAGAAAGGTCGGCCTATGAAGTTTGGGTTGATGTCAGCGAACTTGATGAGCAATGTGGAAGGAACCGCCGCGATTGAGTTAGCTCAAAAGGCTGAAGAGGTCGGTTTCCATTCGATCTGGGCGGTCGAACATGCGGTGGTTCCTGTGAAGTACGCGTCGAAATATCCCTACGACGAAGGGGGACGCTTGTTCAAGGGCGCTAGTCAACTTGACCACTCTGACCCACTTATTTGGTTGGCCTTTGCCGCCGCAGCGACCAGCACTATCAGACTGGCGACTGGTATTTTGATTCTTCCTCAACGTAACCCGTTAATTGCTGCGAAAGAAATCGCAAGTCTTGATCGGATTAGCGGCGGCCGATTAGATCTGGGGATTGGTGTTGGATGGCTTCGCGAAGAATTCGATGCCTTAGGCGTTCCGTTTGAAGCAAGGGGTGCTCGGACGGATGAATATCTCGCTGCGTTACGGGTCCTTTGGTCCGAAAGTGAAGCTGAATTTCACGGTGAGTTCGTGGACTTTGATCCCGTATATTGTCAACCGAAACCTGCGCAACAGCGCATACCAATCCTTGTCGGAGGGCACTCAAATCGAGCCGCGCAAAGAGCAGGTGAACTCGGGGACGTGTTTTTCCCTGCTGAAAGGCCCGTAGAAACTCTCCTTTCGCTCCATTCCCTTGCGAAAGAATTTGCGGAAAAAGCTGGGCGTGACCCCGCCAAAATTGAGCTCTGGACCTCTTCAAATGGAGATAGTAGTCACTTGGACCAGTTAGTCGAAGCGGGAGTCAGTCAAGTAATGGTGCCGGCGAGGCCGCCCGAGCAATTGGCTGAGCGATATGCGCAGTTGATAGCTGACTACGACTTGGAGGATGCATAATGACTGACTCAGAACTCACTGCGGACTTGCACGATCGAGCTCGTCGCGTCCGTAATGAAATGGGAGGCGTTGACAAAGTTGCGAAAATGTCGGCCGAAGGAGATCGAACAGTCCGAGAACACATTGATGCTTTCCTTGATGAACAAACATTTAGAGAGATTGGGACGTTCAGTCGTTCGTTGCGGGTCGAAGAACGAGAGAAAACGCCCGGTGATGGAAAAATTGGTGGCCACGGAACTGTTGATGGTCGTCCAGTAGCAGTATTCGGAGATGACATCACCGTTTATCGAGGTTCCAGCTCAATTGTAGGAACGAGAAAAGAACATCGCCTTTATGAGAGAGCGATGGCGATGGGTGTCCCAATTGTCCATTTTGGGGAAACTGGTGGCGCTCGAATTCCTGACACAATGGGCGCTGAAGGAATTAGTGAGCCTGGTGGCCTTTTCGAACTTGCGAAACGACGTCACAAAGTTCCCATGGCGACCATGGTGACGGGTCAATCGTTTGGTGGCTCATCGTTCCTCTCGGCCTTATCGGACTATGTGGTAATGGTTCGCGGCTCGTGTCTTGCCGTCACGTCCCCGAAAGTATTTGAGATCGCAACCGGTGAATTGATTTCCTTCGAAGATGTGGGCGGTGTCGATGTTCACGCCCGAAAGACCGGGCAGATTGATCTTGGCGTGGACACTGACCAAGAAGCATATGAGGCGATACGGAAGTGGCTTTCTTATTTACCTAGCAATGCGTGGGAGAACGCTCCTCGTCATGAGCCTGAAGGCTCCTTCGACCATGACGCCGAGTTGGCGGACCTGGTGCCTGCAAAAAGAACGCGGGGATACGATATGCGGCGCGTCGTAAATAGGATCGTTGACCCTGGCTCTATGCTGGAAATTCAGCCGATGTATGCCCGGAATGTCGTCTGCGGGTTAGCGAGGCTCAACGGCTTCTCTGTAGGAGTGATCGCGAACAATCCGATGTTCGGAGCTGGAACGCTAGACCCGCAGGCTTGTCACAAGATAATTAGGCTGGCCACAGTTTGTGACTCCTACAACATCCCGATGGTTTTCTTGGCTGATGTGCCGGGCTTCATGGTTGGAGAACGGGTAGAGCATGAACTCATGTTGCATTGGGGTATGAGAATGATGCATGCACTGCAAAACTCATCGACTCCCACATTGACTGTCTGTATACGTAAGGCTTTCGGTCTGGCATGGCAGGCGATGAACGGCTCCTTAATGCCTGCTCTGGGTGTTTATAGTTGGCCGGGCGCAGAGATCGGTTTTATGGACCCCGAGGTTGGAGTGAACGTCGCATTCGGCTCAAAACTTGCTCGAATAGAAGAACCTGAAGAACGTGAATCGGAGCGACTTGCGTTAGTGCAAGAAGTTGGTGAATCAACAAATCCCTACGAAGCGGCGGGCACCATGAGAATCGATGAGATTATTGACCCCGGGGACACCAGATCCGTGCTAGCTAACGATTTGGAAATGTTGGCGCACCGAAATGTTCCGCCACCTGAGGCTCGGCCACTTTCATACTGGCCCACTTGTTAAGGCGCTCTAAACTTATCTAGCGGGGGAGAAGCCAATGAAGGCAGCGTTTACACGACAGGGAAAAATCGTTGTTGATTCGGCAGAGGACTTAGTTCCAGGCGTTGGCGAAGCTCTCGTTAAAACGTTGGCGTGTGGAATTTGCGGCAGCGATCTGCATGCTCTTCGACACGGACATGAGATGGTCAAAAGCCAAAAGGAGACCGGAGGCCCTCTTATATATAACGCTGACGAGGATCTAGTAATGGGTCACGAGTTTTGTGCAGAAGTAGTTGAACTTGGCATCGGGTGCTTAGACAACGTAGAAGTAGGCGATATCGTTTGCTCGATGCCGGTGCTCCTAAGGCCCGACAAATTGCACACAATCGGTTATTCGAATGATTTTCCCGGTGGCTACGCGGAGCACATGCTTCTGTCTTCCCGATTCCTGCTTCCTGTGAGAAATGGGCTCTCACCAGCTGAGGCAGCTCTCACGGAACCGATGGCTGTCGGTCGCCATGCCGTAGAAAAGTCTATGGCGTCAACCAAAGATGTCTGTCTCGTGATTGGTTGTGGACCAGTGGGTTTAGCGGTGGTCGCATCTCTCAAACAGAAGGGGCTTGGACCAATCATTGCTGCGGATTTTTCGCCTCGCAGGCGAGAACTTGCTGAGCTTATGGGAGCGGATGAGGTCATCGACCCTGCGATAGAGTCCCCATACCGCAGCTGGCGTGACCTTTCTCTTCCCGCCAATAGCAGCGCTAATGATTCAAATGACCGGGCTCTCAACGGAAGTGCTAATCCTGGCGTCATATTTGAGTGTGTAGGGGTACCGGGTGTCGTTAACCAGATAATGCACGGCGCTGTGAAGGACACGCGCATTGTTGTGGTCGGGGTGTGCATGGAAGAAGATAATTTTCGCCCGCTGACCGGAATTGGAAAAGAGTTAAACATTCAATTTGTGTTGGGCTATACCTCCGAGGAATTTTCTGACACATTACGTGCAATAAGCGAAGGGGAAATTCCAGTAACGGAACTCATTACGGGACGTGTCGGTTTAGAGGGCGTGGCGCAAGCTTTCGAGGATTTAGGCGACCCTGAAGCTCATGCCAAGATCATCGTCGAGCCTTGGCGGTAGCTAAGTGCAGCTCAGATATTCAAGATCCATGCGTGACGAGGCAACTTGGTTGGATTAAAAACTTTGGCTACG
>MDSX01003088.1_pt1 | contig 23214 bp, 23 predicted proteins | sample 811141 | NCBI WGS metagenome assembly MDSX01 (sample SAMN05326642, study PRJNA326480) | marine metagenome | isolation source: seawater | place: Atlantic Ocean: South East | collected 2010
GATTCAGAGCTCGGAGTCTTTTGATTCACAAGGAAGATCCTTTGGCCCTGTTGTTTTCTTTGAGAGCGAGAACTCCACCGAAGGACCATGGACGATCTCAATTGATGGATCTGAGCAATCCATACAGGTTATGGATGGGCAGTGGAAAATTCCATCTGGTTTCGCTTCCACCGGAGATATACTCTACCACTCTGATAGGGGATCTCCCTTCTGCCCATCTAGCGAGGTCGCGGCACAAGTGGACACTGGAGAGAACTGGTCAGTAGAGATGGGCAATTACTCCTCGGTCAGACTTGAGGGGGATCTGAGCGGGAATGGTTCGATAGGTATCGGAGAGGAAGGGTGGCTAGGAATCTGTGGTAGCGATGGTTCCCTGACCTCATACAAGATTATCCAGGGACCGGATATATTTGTCTCCACAGGAGATTCTAATGGGGAATACGCAGCAATAGGCCTTAACCACAGGATTGATGTAGACTCGTTCTATATTTTCAACAGGGGCTCGGAGAGAGTTAGCCTGTCCTTGGAATGGCACGGAGACTCCCCTCAGTCTGGAATATGGGAGGTAAGCATCGGAGACTGGATTGACTCCGGAGGTTCGTCTTTCGTCGAGTATGTAGCAAACGGTAGTTCCAATCTAGAGAGGGCGTTATGGGTAACTGCGGACGAGTCAGGAGTAGTTGTACACCTCTCGGCTAGATGTCCCTCGGAGGGTTGCGAGTGAGAATTGCTATTCTTGGCACTGGAGCAATCGGCGGTGTACTCGCAGGATGTCTTTCTGATACCAATGCTGAGCTAGTTTGTGTTTCTAGAGGTCGGACAGCTAGAGATTTATTGGAGGGTCTGACTCTTTTCACCCCCGAGGGATCGGTGGAAATGATTCCCGGGGAGCGATTCGAGATTATCGATAGTGAGAAGGGACCTCTCGAAGAGAGAATGTGCAGAACTTGTGATGTGGCAATAGTCTCCGGGAAGTCTGGTTCGACTCCTCAATTGGCATCCATAGCTGAAGACCTGATTAAACAAGAGGCGTTTGTAATAAGTATTCAGAACGGGCTCGGGAATTCGGGAATCATTGCCAGTAGGGTCGGTTGGGATCGAGTACTAAGCGGAACTACAACTCACTCAGCTTGGAGGGATGTAGGGGGTGCTGTCCACTGGACTGGAAGAGGGGCTATTTCCCTAGGTTCAATTAATTCCGTGGAGCCAAGTGCTATTGCTACTGAATTCATTTCATTGCTTGATCAAGGAGGACTAATGCCAAAATGGTCGATTGATATCGAGAGGGAAATTTGGAGAAAGCTAATGATTAATGTAGCAATAAATCCAATCTGTGCTATTGCTGGAGTAAGGAATGGGGCGTTGGCAGAGGTTCCAGAATTGTGGAATCAGGCAATTGAAGCAATGAGAGAGGCTGAGGCAGTCGCCAGAGCATCGGGCGTGGATCTTGGAGACTCGGACTCTGAAAGTTATCTCAGGAAGGTGGTCGAATCAACTTCTGAGAACAGAGTTTCGATGCTTCAGGACCTCATGGCTGGAAGAAAGACGGAGATAGATGTCCTTTGTGGGGCCGTGATTTCAAAGGGAGAGGAGTTGGGAGTGCCAACACCTCGGAATGAGATACTAATGGCGCTAGTTAGGGGGATAGAGATGTCTCAGCAGTTAGACTAGACATTCCACTTGAAAACCAAAGACGCCGCACTGGCTCCAAACAACTGAGGAGCCAAATGCATCCATAAGTCTGCAGCAGCCATTTTCCCGACCGCTACCAAAGAGATCGAGACCGCCGGATTGAAAGACGCCAGAGATATGTCCCCTACAGTTAGAGCCCCGGCCAGGACTACCAATGCTATGGCAGCACCGTAGAATCCATTTCCTTCATTCGATTCAGTGGTTGCTACATTTAGAATCACGAAAACTAATGCGAAAGTGAAGAGTAGTTCGGAGACAATGATTGAGGTCTCCGTTCCTGAAGGTTCGAACATCTCAATTGGATAATCCTCGGAGAAACTCCCGGTGACGATTAGATTAGCAGCAATCAGAGCCGCTAGGAATCCTGCTACGAGTTGTGAGATCGCGTAGGGCAATACCTCAGATTTGTCAAATGACCCCCTGATCCAAATCGAGATGGTGACTGCCGGATTGTAGTGCGCGCCTGAGATGTGTGCACCTGCATATATCATTACCATCAGAGTACCTGCTATCGCGAAAGGAGCGTTTGGACCAGACAGGCCAAATACTCCCGCTACACAGATTGTCAAGCAGAGGAAAAATGTCCCAATGAACTCAGTAATAAGTTTGGCATTCATATCGGATTCTTCTGACATATTACTTATTGTAGACTGGACGTCCATCAACGTTGGCAGGATGGGCAGTAGAAGGTGGATCTATTCGACTGAACTATTCTCCTTATTTTGCCAGAGCAACCTTCCTTCAGACATCCCTGATCTTCCCTTCCGTAAACCAAGAAGTTGTGAATGAAGTAGCCCATAGCTTCGTCTCCGTCTACTCCTCTGAAATCCTGTAGAGTGGAGCCACCAGCATCTATGGCCTCTGTGATTACATCGTGTGTTGCCGCTGTGATTCGCTCGACTCTTCTGGAGATTCCAGATAATCCAGCTACACTGCTGGCCTTTCTTCTTGGAGAAACTCCGGCTCGGTGAAGAATCTCACAGACGTAGATGTTCCCGAGACCGGCGATGATCCTCTGATCCAAGAGAGCTGATTTGATTGGCATCTTCCTCCCCCTTAGTCCTTCAGCGAGATCATGTGGGGCTAGTTGGTCTGGAGTAGGCTCTGGGCCCAAATCAGAGAGTAGCTTGTTTTTTGCTTGTTGTGAAGTAGGGAAGCAGTCCATGAATCCAAATCTACGATGGTCTGAGTAGACCGCCTTAGTCCCGCTATCTAGGTGGATTACGACCCAATCGTGAGGTCCGTCACCACTTCCCAGAGGAGCTCCGCTGGAGAACTTGCCCGGCCTCCCTACCACTCCGTCGCCAATTAGTGTCCACCTGCCACTCATTCCCAAATGACAGAGCCAGGTCATCCCCCCCTCAAGTCGGATTAGGAGGTACTTAGCGCGACGTTCCACTGATTCTACCGACCTTCCATTTAGAGAGGCTTCGAAGTTACTCGGGAATGGAAATCTCAGATCACTTCTTCGAAGTTCTACTGAAGAAATTGTCCTGCCCAATAGGTGCTTCTCTAGACCAACGCGGACTGTTTCCACCTCTGGCAACTCGGGCATGTGTGAAGGCTGAGACGGTTAGACCATTACCTTTCTTAGATAGGCAGAGTTAATTGATAATCCCACTTTGTAGTTTCATGGAGGAGAATGAAGTCCCTGATTGGGTCTCATCGGATGTCCAGCCAGAATCAGAAGTCATTCTCGATGGTAGCCCTTCCGTTACTGAAGGGGCCCCTCAGCAAATCTATGTCCAAGGGGGCCAATATGGGGGCCCGGGAGCGATGTTACCTACGACCAATGCAGTACTTGCTCTAGTCCTTTCGATATTGGGGATTGTGATGTGCTCAATCTGTACTGCACTACCCGGCCTGATCATTGCTAACGGTGCTCTAGCGACCACCAAGCAATATCCAGGACATCCGGATCAGGGGATGGCGAAGGCGGCTCAGATCATTTCTTGGATAGGAATTGGTTTATTCGTTCTAGTTGTTCTCTTCTATGGGGCATTGGGTGCACTAATTATCGCCTCAGAGGCTTAGTCCACATACAAATAGAACGTGTTGCTCCTCTAGACCTCTGAGTTCTATCCTCTCCAATAGGGAGAGTTTGGAATTCTGCAGGATTATCTCCGCATTATGGAATCTAGCGCTGTCATCGCCTTCTGAAGATCTCTCGCTGGCAGCTTTTAGACTCAGAAGACCTACGCCACCCGGAAGAAGGAAATTCATAGCTATCTTTACGAAAGTTTCTGCCTGATCGGCAATACTTAGATCCTGATGAATCCAATCGACCTTGGATCTAATGAATGGAGCGACTACCTGAGTTTTCCTTGCATCACCGAGTACTGGCACCATACCAGGACGAGATTCGGAGACGGAAATTAAATCACGTGACATCCTAGGTGATATCTCCACAGCTACGACCTGCCCTCCGTGGTGGTTTTCTGCTCCGCACACGAAATCATGGATATGGCTAACAGTACCCCCGCTAGAAGCTCCAAGATAGAGACATGTTGAGCCTGGATTTGGGAGAATCGAAGATGGTTCAGATGAAGTCCTTAGAATAGCGGCTGCCACTTTGGACTTAGTGGGGTCCCACCTTCTCCACTCTATCCTCCCGTCTCTCTTCCTACGCTCCCCTCTTACGGATTTACCCTTGACCGCATTTCTTGTCCAAAGCGTCCTTCCCTCCTTCCTGACACCCCAGCAAATTGACGTTGTCTTTGGCAGATCACACCCTCCTCTTAGGGGGCTTTGGGAACTTATCCTTAATCGCCTCAATCTCAGAGTTAATTTCCTCTACTATCGATTCGTCCCACCTCTCACCTTCAAAGTGATCGACACGTACTGCTATACTGGCCTTTCCAGCAAGATATCTTGCTATCTTACCTCTAACCCATCTAGGTGAGCGGCTTACTTGCGGCATTGAAAATAGGACAGCCCCATGCTTTGGCGGGGGTGCCCCTCTCCTGTGAGCAGCCATTGCTGCATGCGCACCCAGAACCTGGAGTGAGCCTGAGGGCATTCTTGCTAACCTCTCCCTGCCTCCAGCCAGAGATATCAGTTTGGCTGCTGAAACAGGGCCGAGGAGTGCGCTCAGAGATGGGACGTGAGTATTCGCAATTTCTCTAATTGAGTCCTCGAGCTGGTCTAGAATCTCTGAAGACCTAGTCACTGCATTAGCGTGAGCGATCATTGATGACCACTCAGAGTCGGACGGGAGATGCTTCGGGGGATTTACTCCTAGCTTATCTGAAGCCTCTGAGATTGTTGTTGAGGAAGATATTGCCGTAGGTATTTCATTTCTCTGGGAGTCGAGGTTGGCTTCAGTGATGAAGAGGCCTGCCCATTCAACACATCTAGCCTCGGATGTTGTCCAGGATGATCTTAGTTCCTGTGTTGCTGAGACAAGCATATCTAGCCTCCTATCCAAATTTCCTGATGAGTCCGCGACACCGACTTTCGCCAATTCCAAGGTAGCCCTCTCGAAAACTCTCTCTGAATCTTCAATCACTGGCCAATCAGGATCAGATAGAGCGCCCATTTCATCGACTATTGCATCTGGAAAACGCTCAGAAAGGGTTGAGACTTCTGGAAGAATTCTACCACTCTGTATAATCATCAGTCTCTTTGATAGGCCTGTAGGAGTTATTGGACCGTCCCATTCCAGCTCATCCACTATATTCCCATCATTGTCAACGACCCTTGCCAATCTCCAATCGAAGTGGATTTTCATAGGTGTCCCAATAGGTTCAGTGGCTTGAACGGTGCGGGTATGTACTATATTTTAGACGAATAAGTTGAATAGTCGGGAGGTCCAGCAATGCTCGGTTCTCGTTTATAGGACAATGGTGGTAGAGATGTTTTGTCCGACGTGTGGCTCACTTAGTTATCCCGATGAACGCGGTTGGATCAAGTGCCCAGATTACAAATGTGGGTATGAGGGTCCTCTTTCTGGAGAGGATGGTAAAGGAGCAGAATTTACTGATCCAATGACAGGTGAAACAATCGATCTTTCCAAGACCATGGCTTCTACCGACTCTAAGTCACTCAAGCATCTTACTGAGGTTGTGGAAGAGGACGGACCGAGAGGGACTCTGAGAGTGGGAGACTATCTGTGTCCGAAATGTGATGGGGATAGGACGTACGTTGAGCTCAGGCAGACTAGGTCCTCAGACGAGCCAGAGACAAAGATTTGCACTTGCGACGACTGCGGCCATCGTTGGAGGGAATACCAGTAAATTCAGCAGGCTTTAGGCCAATAATCATCAAGAGCCTCCGGCAGTTAAGACATAAATTGAGGTGTACACGTGCTAAGAATTACAGCCAAGCAGCAATTGATGCGGGAAATCGTAGATATCCTGTCAGTTCTTACATCAGAAGCAAAATTGGTGTGGGGGGAAAAGGGGCTCAGTATATCGGTTGTCGATGGTTCTCATGTAGCCCTTCTTTCTGCAACAATTGCCGATGAGTGCTTCGAGACATACGAGGTAGAGCCGGTGGAGATAGGGCTAGACCTTCAGAAAATGCGCGATCTACTTACTCTAGCTGGGCCTAGTGATTTGGTTGAGATGGATTATGATGACGCGGTGGGAGCGATTAACGTTAGAGTAGGTGAAGTTCTAATGATTCTGAGAGGCATCGATACTAGCACTATGGATAATCCCAATCAGCCAAATCTGGAATTCAAGTCAAAGGCTACAATAGACTCGGAGAAGCTTTCGAGAGCTCTGAGGGCTGCTAAGTTTGTTGGAGGAGAAGTTGACCTAAGCATGGATAAGAATCAACTTGCTGTTTCAGTAACTGTCGAGGCCGGGGAGGGAGTTAACGTGAAGTTTGAATCGGGAGAGTTGAGCGAACTTGTCTGTGCTTCCCCTACACACTCGACTTATTCCCTACAATATCTTGGAGAGTTGACCAAGAAGCTAGCTGGAGGATTCACCAACGAGGTTTCTCTTGAGTTTGAAGAGAAGTACCCATTGAGGCTGACATGGATGAGTAACGATGGCGGTGCCAGATGGACTTACTTCCTAGCTCCTAGAATAGTCAATGACTGACCCGTGAACTCATCAATCACCTCCTCTCCGGGCTTCTTGTGCCAAGCAGAGTTTGTGTGATCATACCCACGGTAAGTAACTCAGGCGAGTTGGCACTAGCCCTTGACGGGCTGGCTAATCAGACCTATGGAGACATGGAGGTAGTTGTTGTTGGCCCCAAGGATGACGGGGGCAGAGTGGAGGCTGAAAGTAGAGGATTCAGATTTATTGATGACAGGGGGGCCCGTAATAGAGCAGACGCATGCAATGTAGCAATAGAAGAGACCGATTCTGATCTTGTTTTCTTCACCGATGATGATGTGTTCGTACCCAGTGATTGGGTCGAAAAACTGGAGAGGTGGTTCGATAGACCGGAAGTTGCAGGAGTCGGGGGGCCTAATTTTGCACCCGTAGAGGAGTCTTCCTTCTGGCAGAGGACGATTGACGTAGCTTTCTGTAATAAATTTCTAACCGCTGGAACAAATTACGGCAAGAGGGCAATGACGGAATTAGAGGAAGTTGAGCAGTTGCCTGGAGTGAACTCAGCATATAGGAGAGAAGTTCTAGACGAGGTGGGTTCATTTGACTCGGGGGCTATTGGAGCGGAGGACGTAATGATGGATCATCGCATCAGATTGGCAGGATATCGGCTGTGGTCTGATGGCAGTGCCGTAATGTGGCACCGTAGACGTGGAATCAGAAGAGTAAGGATGCAAATCCGGAACTACGGACTAGTTAGAACATTGGCGGGGAGGAGGTACCCGGAGCTATGGGGATTCAGCCACAGCATGGTATCCTCATTCCCGATACTAGTGGTGATGTCTGTCATTTCCTTCATTTGGGGGTGTTCTAACGGAGGGCTATCTTGGCCTGAATTCTGGGATATTTCCACGGATGCTGTCCCCATGGGGATTGAGAGGGCGATGGTCCACCAGTTCCCTACTCTAGTTGCCTTGTTCAACACTATTGCATGGATAGGAGCAGTACGAGGCCCATCTCCGAGTAAGAGTACCTCAACTGTTTTCTTATCTCCCATTGTTTCTTTCATCCTGTTATGGGATTATGGAGTGGGCATCAACAAAGCTAGAGTCGCAATAGCTAGTGGCAGTTCGTCTTCACAGATTGACGATAGAGCAAGAAATTAGTATTACTTTTTCTTGGTCATTCTTCCAGAATTTATTTGCCACGTTGGTTGTTTAGGCCGCCAGAATAGAGATGTGAAAAGTCCGAAAAAAATTCCTCCGATTATTAGGTTGAGCCATCCCTCCCTTAGATATCCCTCACTTGCATTAAAGTTAGCCCACAAGAAGGAGGGTATGACTCCTAAGAAAAGAGAGATCAATACCTCCTCAATTACGATTCTCTGATTGTCCTTCCTGATAGGAATACTGGGAGGGTCATCGGGCCAATTGGGATCTTCTCTGATTACAAGACGAACAGATTCTGGTTTTTCAGCTTCTGAGAGAGGAGATCTATGGATCGGAACAGGACCTCTCTTTGACCAGTGTCTGAGATTTCCTAGGCCGCTATTGCCCCCATAGTGCGGCCTACCATCGCAAGCCTTTCCCCAGTAGTCATGATACCTATCTTCTAGTCCCTCGATACAACCTATTTCTGCAGATAGAAGTCCCCTTGAGTTAGCAAGCTCCCATTCTGACTCAGATGCCATCTCGGCTCCCGTTGATTTAACAATCTTCAATACCTCATTTGAGGGAACTGGGGTTCTGGAGATTTTGAAACTATACCCGATTGAGACCTCATGCCTTGGACCAATGCCTCCGAATAATATTGACCTGTTATCGGATCCAATTACCACGATTCCAGGTTTGACCTCAGACCACTCAATAGAACCTGACAAGATCAGCCCTCCGCTGAACCCAGTTCCCCCGTCTGTATTGACCACTGTGACGCGTAGACATTGTTCCTAGCAATCAGTTCTTCGTGAGTCCCTCTCTCAACTATGGCGCCATCAACCATGGCCACGATCTCGTCGGCATTTCTGATTGTAGCTAATCTGTGGGCCACTGCAATGGTAATCCTCTTCTTACCTCCGTTTGAGCTTCCAAACAGTGATTCTTGAATTCTCTTCTCCGTTTCTGCGTCTAATGCCGCACTAGCTTCATCGAGAATCAGCAGATCAGGGTCGTTTAGCAACGCTCTAGCGAGACTAATCCGTGCCCTCTGACCCCCAGAAAGCATGACTCCTCTGTCTCCCACCATAGTATCAATTCCATCTGGTAGTTGAGAGACGAACTCTAGAGCTCCTGCTGCACCTAAAGCATGGTCAATCTCCTCATCAGAGCACTCGCGCGCATAGGCCACGTTATCCCTTATACTTCCAAAAAACAGGAATGGGTCTTGAGAGACGAAGCCTATCCTAGCTCTTACAGACTCTATCTGGAACTGATTGATATCTGTATCATTAATTAGGACACGTCCACTCTGGGGTTCGTAGAATCTTTCTACAAGTTTCAGAATCGTACTCTTTCCAGCCCCAGTATGCCCCATTACTCCTAAGAATTCTCCAGAAGAGGCAGAGAAGTTAATATCGTTGAGAACATTAGATTCTGAAGAAGGGTAAGAGAAGGAGACGGTTTCGAAACTGATCGAAGTAATTGGAGATTCCAGAGGGATGGCTCCCTCTTTATCGAAAATCGATGGTTCTAAATCGATAATTGCGAATACTCTCTTTGATGCAGCCTCACCTTTCTGCAACTGGTTGAGTAGCATCCCTAGGATAAACATCGGCATTGTCATCCTAGTAGAAATGAGCAAGAAAGTTACGAATTGACCAACCGTAATCTCTTCAGATGCCATTATCCACCCTCCTGCAGATACCAGGAGTCCGAAAGAGATTCCTGCAACTACGTATATGCCAGGTATGAAACGATTCCTGATGAATGCCGCCTGAATGGCCATGTCTCTGTAATTTCCACTCTGAGTATCAATCCTAGATCTCTCGAACTCCTTCGCATTATAAGCCTGAACTACAGTTATTCCGGAAAGGACGTTCTCTAGAATAGCAACTATCCCTCCGGTACTCTCTCTCTGCTTTCGATACTTACGCTGGACTCTCGTAGAGAACCACACTACCATTGGTACTATGATGATTAGAGGCGTGAAGAGAATCACAGCAAGCTTGGGGGACATCCAGAACATTATCGCAAAAGCAGTGGAGAAAGTAATTGCTATTCTGATGATACTAGTGCTGGCATCCGAGATGATATCCTCCAATTGGGCGACATCTGCAGATAGTACGGACATCAGATTTCCTGTCTGCCTAGTCTCGAAATAGGAGGCCTCCATCGACATTAGTGACTGAGTCGCATCCATTCTAATGTCATGCTGGGCTCTGTAAGCGGTTGCTTGCCAAAGTTGGTTACTAAGGCCCTGAAATATTGCTAAGAAAGTGAAGCATGAAAGTATCAATAGCCCGAAGCCTAGTTCCTCGGATTCTATGGGCCCCAGAGAAGGAAGGAAATCTGAGGTCATTATTCCCTCCACTCTTTCACTGGTAAAGGTTCCAGATTGGTAATAGTCGGCAGCCATTCCTATGGCGATGAATGGGATCAAGTCGAATGCTCGAGCTCCGGCGTTTGCAGCTATTCCTCCGACTGCACTTTTCCAGTATTTCTTAACATACGGAAATATTCTCCAAATTTTCCTGCCTACTATCTGACGGTCATCTGTCTGATCGGAGTTGTCCTTGCTGATTGATGTCACCCCAGTGACTTCAGCCCCTCCTGTTGAGTTCATATCATTTCGAAAAGCAGCTGGTGTTTCAATGCTTCAGTCATCACGCTGAACTAATGGTGTCGATGGTGCGCCCGCCGGGATTCGAACCCGGGACAAGAGGTTGGAAACCTCTTGTGATAACCCCTTCACTACAGGCGCTTGTGATTGTCCGAGAGTATGGCATCTCTAAACCGATTCGGTCGCTGAGGAAATTCAAAAGTAGAAGCCTTCACGATGGGGCATGATTCCAAGGCAGAGGATTGGAGTTGCACTTGTCATACTATTTCTGCCGATAAACGGCCCTTTATGGAGAATGGGTGTCGAGTCAGCAGGTATGGAGTTTCCATTAGGAGAGTTTAGTTTCATGGTATTGTCAGTTGTAATTTTCATATTTGGGTGTGTATTGATTTTTATGCCGAAGGTTAGATTTCGTCAGAATCCGTAGAGTGATTCTGGCCATTCGGAGTGAACCTTTGTCAGGAGAGTCTCAACTTCGTTTTCACTCCACCCACCAGAAAGCAAGCTTGAACAGAGCTCCTGGGTTCTTTTAGGAACTGTTTTCGGACCTAATACCGCTCCTGGGCGCCTATTATCGTCAAGAAAGTCAGTCTCCATCCCCCACGGAGATACTGCATTTCTAGCCGTCTCTACTATTTTCTCTATGCTTCCTTTGCCCACGTTGACTGTAGCTGACAGGCCGTGGGTGAAATCGGAGCTAACGTTTGGAGGGGCGAAGTGTCTGATCGCCCTCTCGGATGATAATCCTGAAGACTTGCATAATTGGCTTAATTCTCTGTAGGTTTTCTCATCGTTTTCCTCGACATGAAGTTGCACTGATGTACGAGCTGAAGATGCCATTGAGAGGATTTCCAGAAGTAGATCATTGGCCCTTGTCCAAATTTCTTCTTCGACCGGGTAATGTGGCCTTCCAACCTCTCCAAGACAGTGTGCTACACCTGAATCTATGTACTCTAGAGCCAAGCTCACTGCTTCTAGATGTAGTTCTGACGATGCTTCGATTCCTAATTCGGAAATCTGCTTTTCCCAAGCTACAGGATGGGGCCCAAGCACCACTCCCACTCCTAATCCGAATTCTGTACGAACCTCTTCTGCCATAGAGATTGTCTCAGAATAGGCACTCCTGTAACCTCCTATATCCCTTGGAAGTGATCTTGAAAATGCTGGCTTGTGCACTAGCATAATCCCCGTTCCACCAGAACTGGAGAAATCGGCGATTGCTTCGAGGAACAAATTTGTCCTGTCGAGATGCATGTGTTGGTCGATAATCGGTCCGACCCACTTGCCATTCTCGAGCATCTTCTCACGCCAGAGCCCCTTCTTCGCTCAATCTTTTGACCCAGTGTGAAGCAGCCATCTCTGCGACCTTGCGAGAATTTTGTCCCATCACTATACCCTTCCCATTATTGAATAACAGAAGCGTGCAATTGTGCCTCTTTGCCGTTATCCTTAGAGCGTCCAGCCTCAAATCATGCTCTGCATCCTTAAATCGGTCAGCTGCGAGTCCAATGAGTACTGCTCTTCCTATGGAGAAGCTTGCTAGTACCTCTCCTCTTTCTAGAGCTAGTCCCTTCTCTGAGAGGCCAATCCTAAGAAGGATTTCCTTCGCAATAAGGGAGGCTGCCTCGAGATTAGAAATCCCATGGATTAAAATTGAGCCATCACTATCGATGACGATCAATGCATGCGGATCTTGGTGCTCGATCACTGCGAACTCGCCATTACTCCTAGCATTGGCAAACTTTACTGCTTCCTCTATTCCTACTCTCTCAGAAGGGATGGCCCTGAATGTCTGAGTCTCTATTTTCACTTCAAGGTCGGCCATTACTCCCTCTCCATCATCTCCACGAGCCCGCAGGCATTTAGGCTATCCTCTAGACTGGGCAAATAGCACTGTTGAACTGGAACAAGCAGCGATGGTCCGCCAACATCCCAATCTACATCTTCTTGTTCTCTGAGATTTGAGATCGCCCCCCTTATTCTTGATGCGTATCTTTCATCTCTTTCTATGGAAAGCTCGGGAGTCAGGGATATGAATTCCTCTATCCACCAAGCAGCACATACAGCTGCTGCTGCCCCCAAATCGTAAGGAATGGAAAATGTAGGCTTTTGAACGCTGGAGACTGCTTTACTCCGTATCTTTGTCCATCTCCGGCTCCTACCAATTGTGGCTATGAGATTTCTAAATCTTACTTGCTCATCGGCCCATCTAGATTGCCAATCCGCCCATCTTTCGTCATCAATACCCGGTTCAATTGCATAAATTGGCATCCCTCCTCTAGAATTCTCAGCATGCCTAAGCAGTCTGATTCTCTCGGGATCTGGTATTGCAGGTCCTTCTAACTGTAGTTCGGATAGATCACGGACCAGCATTCCCAGAGTAGTACCAGAAGCAGTCGCGGACTCTAGATGAACACCCGGACTCTCCTTATCCTGTTCCTCCTCTTCTCTAAGTGAAACAAGTTCGTCTGAAGATGAAATTAGAGCCAGTGCATCCCACTCCCTAGGCCTCATCTTCATGGGCATCCTAACGCATGGGAGGTATGGCCATAGAATCGCAGAGCCCCCATCTGGGTCTTGAAAAATTGAAGATTCCCACCTAAGTTCTGGCACTTCCACGTTTGACCGAGTAACGCCTATCCATTGAATTAAGCGGTAAACTAGTATTTGAGGACTCCAAAGACTGGAGCATTCAAGTCAGATGGTGTGGCGTGAGTATCTGATGGAGAGTAATATGCCATTCTCAAATGAGCCGGTCGTGGTTCTTGATGAGGTTTTTCCAGGCCATACAAATGCATTGAATACTCTATTTGGAGGTAGGCTAATGTCGATAATGGATACTGCTGCAGGCATGGTAGCCTCAAAGTTCGCACACAGGGTTTTCGTTACTGTCTCTGTCGACGCTTTGAAATTCAAAAGACCCGCATTCCAAGGAGATATAATTAGGACAACGTCGAGGGTAGTTTGGACCTCGCCTAGAACTGTTGGGGTCCACGTCACCTCATGTAGGCTATCAAGATCTGACTGGGTTGGTGAAGAAATCTGCTCTGGTTTCTTCTTTATGGTTGCAATTGATGAGTCAATGAAACCTGTAGAAATTCCACAATTCGAACCTGAAACAAATGATGAGAAGGAGATGTGGAAGTTAGCAGCCGACGCTAGAGATGCTATGCGTTGATGCAAATTCGGCTTTATGAAAAGTGCATAGAATTGAGGCTATTTTAGTTTAGAAGTTACCATGGACTTATACCTTAGATTGTACACTCGAGATACGGATGGGATTAGCCGGGCCTACGGGCCCGACTGAGAGGAGGCGTTCCGAGTTAGTCGGTGGCCTCTACTTAGTCGGAGCGAGAGGGAAGTTCTGCGCATTGATTACTGAGCGTCAGCTTACTATTGAAAGGTTTGATGGGAAGGGAGTAAGACTCGATTTGAGTATGATAGAGAGAATGAGGCATCTGAAGATACCTATGCTTCCCTCTGGATCGGTACTTCTGGGACTGATTGCGATTTATCTAGGCATCACAACAATTGTTGCACCAATGAGTTGGTTAGCAGTTGGAACGGGAGCATCAATAATTATCGCGAATGTAGCTTCTCGATACTCAATTCTGGCAATAGAAACTGGTTCAGGAGATAGGCACTTAGTTTCAGGAAGTGAGTCGAACCTACTGAAACTTTGCTTAATCGTGGATAGAGTCCGGCATGGCAGCCCCATAGAGGAGGCTTTGCTGGGTCTAGAAAATCTTGATTCTGAGGTTCCAGTTTTCCCATCAATTAGGACTGCAACTGGTCAGCTTGGTCAAGAGTCGCAGATATTTCTCCCAGAATATTCTCCTCCAGTTGAACCAGTTCAGGAAAGGAAGGAAAGTTTGCAACCAGAAGGTGGATTTAGTAATCAGGAGAAGGCAGGTTTGTTCGATTTCCCCTCGATAGGAAATTTTTCAGAAACCGAAGAACGCGCCAATTCGGAAATTAGAGAGACGGATCCTGTCGATATACCGAATTCTTCCGTGAAGCAGAATGCTTACGAGAGAGCCTGGGGGGTGACGGAGGCGCCTAATTGGTATCAGGAGAAGGATGAAGCTAGAGTTTCTGACAGCAGGATGGAGACGGCATTCTCAGATGCAGCTAGAGGTCTGGACATGTTTGCACCGGGTGGACTTTTTGACAATGAAGGAAGTACTGAAAGCTCGGATGTAAGCGGCATGGGATTATTCGACTTTGATCAAGAGTTCGTCTCCACAGAGGATGTCGAGAGGGTACAATCTAGCGCTCAAATGATTAAGAGAGCCCACCAAGAGTTTGGTGCTCCAGCGGAGCCTTACTCGGGAACATTTCTTCCACCACCTACCGATGAAGCAGTGAGGCAGGAGTGTAGAGCAGGCGTTGTTCGACAAGCAAGGGCTAGACAGGAATTGAGAAATCAGAGTGCTAATAACTTAGGCATTAAGGCTGCAAACTTAGAAGATTATCCAGCGCTGAACAAACTAGCTTCTACAATGTCTGGCACCAGAGCAACAAATTCTAGCAGTACCAGGGGTGCGTCTGGAGGATGGCTTTCACGATTGTTGAGCCCGGGAAGTTCCCTAGACAGGAGGGATTCTAATAAGAGCGTAAACTCCAAGATTGAGACTGAAAGATTCCAGACGTCACAGCATATGAGATTGAGAAGCGATCAGGACCATCAAGCTGAGTTGGCTTCAAGAATACAGGCCATGAGAAACTCGAGAGTTGTTCCTTCTACTGCCAAGGATAAACTGGACTCTATCGTTAGAAATATTTCCGGTGAAATTAACGGACAAGAAATTATGGTTGATACTCCAAATGATTCATTGAAGTTCAGCCAACTAAAACCTACTTCATCAAAGGATGACCCCAATCCCCTACCGGGATTAAGAAGATTGGGCTAACCAAGGCCGGCTATCCTTCGATATCTATCCATTCTAGCATGATAAAGTCCTCTCTCCAATCCCTGAAGATTGTTAGTACCTAGCCCCTGGATAGTGAATGAGGAAGTAACAGTCGCATGGATCATTGCTGACCTCATTGATTCTAGATCATTCATTACACCTTTCCTTCCAGAGATCTGTGCCAATAGCGCCCCAGCAAAGGAGTCTCCGCATCCAGTAGGATCTACCAGTTCGCTAAGTGGATATGATGGAAGGGATATAATCCCGCAGGGGAGATGGGCGAAAACCCCAGAAGATCCTCTCTTGATTACGAGTCCCCTTGGCCCCCTTCCCGCAGATTCACCCCCATGAAGGCAGGCTCCAGACAAAATCGGATCTATCGCCTTCATGAAAAAATCTTCACCGGATATTGCACATACCTCTTCTTCGTTGAGAATGGCCAAATCTGACTTCCTAAGTGCGATTGAAAGTTCTGAAAACTCTGTCTCAATCCACAGCATAAAAGTATCAATTGCTGTAATCTCAGATTCTGGACACTGATCTAGAACGGATATTTGGGAGGATGGATGGGTGTTAGCACAGAATAAAACTCTTGGAGACCTCCATGGTTCAGGAATTTCTGGGGAAAAGTCCCCTAGGACATTTACCTCTGTGGAAATTGTCTCGACATTGTCCATTGTGCCAGAGTATCTTCCTGACCAGCGAAATGTCTTCCCTGGTAATTTCTCCACTCCGGAGAAATCAATTCCCAATTCCTCTAGTTTTCTCTGATGTGAATCTGAGAAATCCATTCCAACTGGGGCAACCATGCCAACCCTACAAATTCCTTCTGGAGTCCTAGGGAGGTGAAAGGATGCAGATACTCCTGCGTGAACTGCTGACCCCCCGAGTATATCTGAACCGGTTGCAACTGGGGTCTCTATGTCATCATAACCCATACTGCCGACTATGACCAGGTCCAACTATCCACCACCAATTAGCAAATCTGTATGAGTTTCTAGATAGTCTGTAGTAATCTTTCTTTCTGTGAAATCTTGTTCCAGTAAAATCGCCCTATGGAGGGGTATCAATGAATCGACACCCAATAGAATTGTCTCATCGAGTGCGGAGTCCAACCTCGCAATAGCCTGTTCCCTATCTGGGGCCCAAGAAATTATCTTTGCTAGCAGAGAGTCGAATGCTTCAGGCATCTCATATCCAGAAAAACCATGGGTATCTACTCTTATTCCGGGCCCTCCAGGCCAATGACATTCCCAAATCTTCCCGGGAGATGGTTCCAAGGTGAATGGGTTCTCAGCATTTATTCGTGCTTGGATTGCATGACCTCGGATTTCAATATCGTCCTGATCTAGAGGCAAATCAACACCGGAAGAAACAATTATTCCCAGAGAAACTAAGTCTACCCCGGTTAACATCTCTGTCACCGTATGCTCAACTTGAACTCTGGGATTTACCTCCATGAAATAGAATTGGCCATTGGAGTTCCTTAGGAATTCAAATGTGGCCAGACCGCGATATCCGATGGCCTCTGCTCCAGCTACTACTTTCGAGCCGATATCTTGTCTTTCTTCCTCACTAATCCAAGGCCCCTCCTCGATTATCTTCTGATGGCGCCTTTGAATCGAGCAGAAGCGTTCACCGAAATGAATGGCGCGCTTTCCATCGGCTAAAACCTGGAATTCGATATGCTCTGCTGAATCTACATACTCCTCAATGAAAACTCTGTTATCCCCGAAAGCCGACTGGGCCCTACCTTGGCATAATCTCAGAGCAGATTTGAATTCAGACTCTTCGTGAACGATCTGCATCCCAATCCCTCCGCCTCCAGATGCGGCTTTGATCATCAAAGGAAAGCCAATTTGTGATGCTATTTCCAAAGCTTCATCGTTATCGGTTATGGGCTCTTCTGTCCCCTTAGCAACTGGTATTCCCGCCTTAGACATAGCTTCTCTAGCAGTTATTTTGTCTCCTAGAAGCCTAAGTGACTCTGGTGAAGGACCAATGAATGTAATGCCTGCATCGGATAGAAGCTGAGCAAATGTGGCATTCTCCGAAAGGAACCCGTACCCTGGATGTACTGCATCGGCACCTACTTCTTTAGCTGCAGAAACTATAGCTTCAATGTCCAGATATGAGGCAAGGGGATCTTCTCTTGGAATGTAAAAGCCTTCATCAGCAAGTCTAACTGGAAGGGACATCCTATCTTCTCTTCCGTAGATAACTACCGATTCAATCCCCAGTTCCCTCAATGAACGTACAACTCGGAGGGCTATTTCCCCTCGATTGGCGACTAACACACGCCGGAACACAACCTATTGCTAGGTGTGTCTTCGTTTGAGTGAATCGGATATCAATATACGTCTCGAAGATACCGCTTCTCGGATTTCATTAATCCTGTCTCTACGAAATCCTTGGCATCTTCAGAACTCATTCCGCCATACTCAGAGCAGATTCCAATCAGTGTTGAATGGACGTCTTTTGCCATATACTGCTTATCCCCACAAACATAGAAGTATGCACCACCATCTATCCATTTCCAAATTTCCTCTCCATTTTTCTCCATCAAGTGCTGGACGTATACTTTCTCAGAGCCTTGACGAGACCAGGCTAAGTCATGTTTAGTGATGATTCCCCTATCGTTCCAATCACCCATTTCATCTCTGTATAGGTACTCTCCCTCCTCCGTCCAATCTCCGAAGAAAAGCCAATTCCTTCCAGAGTCCCCATTTATCTCTCTCTGTTGTAGGAACGCACGGAAAGGAGCTATCCCCGTCCCAGGCCCCACCATAATTATGTCCTTTGAACCATCCTCCGGGAGAACGAAAGATCTCGTAGGTGACATGTAAACTCCAACTTGAGTATTATTGGTTTCACACCTATCCGCCATGAAACCCGTGCAAAGGCCCGCCCGGTCCCTTTCATGGTGGGTGTATCTCACTATAGCTACGGTCAGATGGACTGTACCCTTTTCGAAGTCGGGACTACTAGCTATGGAATACAGCCTGGGCTTCAAGCGATCCATTCCTTCCAAAAGTTGCTGGGGAGTGAAGCCGAAACTCGAGAAATCTCTCAATGCATCCACGTAATCCCGGGACCAAATGTAGTCCTCCATAGCATCGTTATCGTTGATAAGTTCATGGAGCAGAATTGCTGAGTTATCACCCATCTCTCCCATCTCAACATAGCCCTCGGGAACGTCATCATCACCGCTTGACGACCAGTCAACAATTAGAGTTCCATCGACTGATGACGACCTCTTTCTTGAGACGATTCTAATTTCGGACTTAGGGGTATCGTCTCCCGATCTCTCTGCTAGTCCTTTGATCCACTTCTTCGAAACTCGATGAACCTCATACCTGTCAGTCAGAGCCTCTCTTAGTGAGCACTCTCCAAGATTAGTTTCCACTATTTCCTCTCCAGAGAATTCACAAATTTTCAACAGCTCATCTACTACCTCGGGAGGGCATCTTGGGACTACGCCAAGGGCATCTCCTGCCTTGTATTCCAAACCAGAATCCCCCAGATCGAAAACCACATGTCTTGTTTCTTTCCGTGAAGATTCCCCGTTCAAGACGAAATTATCAGTGATTTTGGTGAAAAATGGGTTCTTCGCTGACCATTCGGATTTAGATGATTTACCCGCCATATTGTATTCAATTGATCGGAGTAAACTGAGATATATGAACAAATGTGTGAGGAAATGACCCTTTAAATCGAAACGATGGGGTCAAGTCTGAGAGCCCATGTCGAGAAATGTGGCGCGTATCGATTTCCTAGGCACTGGTAATGCTTTCTGCCCTAGTGGAAGGATGCATGCATTAGCAATTTTGGATGAGAAAATTCTGATTGATGCCCCTCCGACACTTCTAGCTCAACTAAGAAGATCGAATATTTCAACAAATCAGGTGGAACATGTTCTGTTCACTCACTGGCATGGCGATCATGCATTTGGATTTCCGTTCTTAATATTAGATAGAAAATATATCTCAGATCCATCTGGTGACAAAATCCTATCAGTACACCACAGACCTGGCGGAAAGAAGTACCTTACCAGTCTCAGCAAGTTGGGATTTCCGGGAAGTCTAGAGGATTTTCTAGAGTCCCGAATTCTTTGGAATGAAGAAGAGTCGGGAATATTGGACGGTTCAGAATGGAAATATGATAGGTTTCCCGTCCTACATACGCCTGAGACTGATCCGCATGGATATGAGCTAGTCCACCAAAGTGGATTCAGATTACTCCATTGTGGAGATTCGGGGCCCTGTTCAGAAATTGAAAGTAGGGCAGGAAGTGCTGATGTAGTTTTACTAGAGATGGGGATGCCTGACATCGGAGATTTTCCCCATCACCACAGGCCCTCAGATGTAGTAGCATTCTCGCAGAGATTTCCCGAAACCAGGGTTTTAGTGACGCACAACTATGCTAAATCTCCGGATAGCGAGTTTGGTTTCGACATTCCTGAGTTGCCAGAACAAATAGTTCAGTTAAATGATGGAGCCAGCATTATAGTTCATGAGAATGGAAATTTTTCTGTAAATAATTTTAATTAAAAAGTTACCAATATATATATTCGTATTTAGTAAGGAAAAATATTTTCCCATCTACAGCAGATATATCGAGACATACTCGAAGAAATATTGAGAGGTGCAGAATCAATTACCTAATGATAAATTTAGATCGATAAAAAATCTAATCTAGTGTAGAAAGTAAATCGTAAAAAATCTCTTAAAATCGTTATACTGGAATTATTCAATTTAGCAAAATGAAATACTTTAGCAGAGAATTAGTTTGTATAAAGAGATGCAATAAAAAAGAGGTTCCGATCAAGAAAATCGAGTCACTCTTATTACCACAAACACAGTCGCTCAGAAAACCTCAGGATAAGCTACAATCCCTATGGGAGGGAGCAACTGCTTTTCCTGGAGTTTTTTTGGTGTGAAAGAAAATGAAGGGAAATATTTTCGAAGAAATTTTAGGACAGGATAGTCTTTTTACCGATAGGAAAGCCTTTGATCACGCTTTCGAACCAGCAAGATTGCCCCATAGAGAGCATGAATTGGATGCTTTAGTGAGGAATCTGGTAGATGCTTTGAATGGCCATATCCCATCAAATATGCTCCTATACGGTGTTCCCGGTTCTGGGAAAACTGTGGTAACCAGATACGTTCTCAGTCAACTAAGGGAGAAAGGCTCGGAAATGGGCCAATCGGTCCACACCTACGAAATCAACTGTAGAAATGTGGATACTAAGTATCGAGTGGTACAGACAATAGCTACTCAATTGGCTCAGAGGGGGGATGCTCCTGTTCCATTCACAGGTTGGCCTACCGACAGGGTTCTTGATACGGTTGTTTCGAGAATGAGTCGCGTAGGAGGGGTCCACATAATCGTACTGGACGAGGTGGACAACCTTGTCGATAAGGGGGGGGACGATCTTCTTTATGCGTTAACTAGCCTCAATACCCTTTTGAGCAAGGGAAGATGCTCGATAATCGGGATCAGTAACGATTTGCATTTTACACAACACCTTGATCCTAGAGTTAGCTCAAGACTAAGTCAAGAGGACATAGTATTCCACCCGTATGTGGCCACTGAGATCCAGAACATCCTCAATGAAAGAGCTGAAATGGGGATCAAAGTAGGCGTCCTGGACGATGGAGTAATCAAGCTATGCTCGGCATTAGCTGCGCAAGAGCATGGTGATGCTAGAAGAGCGTTGGATTTGCTCAGAATCTCAGTACAGAAAGCGGAACAGAGATCACAGAATAGAGTTGATACCAAACACGTAAAATTAGCCCAGAGTCAATTAGAATATGATCAGGTGACCCCAGTTATCAAGACCCTGCCGCTTCATCAAAAATTAGTACTATTCTCAATATGCCTAAACGAAGAGAATGGTCTGAGAAATATCTCAACCGGCGAGGTTTACAGAACCTATGCAGAAGCTTGCTCAAAGATAGGTACAGAACCACTGACGACCAGAAGGGTCTCTTCGTTGCTGAATGAATTAGATACAATGGGACTCATCATGGCTAGAAATGTCAGTAAAGGACGGGGCGGGCGGAGTAAGCAAGTTAACTCAGCAATACCCAAAGCAATAGATGCAATCGTCCTAATGAGTGAAAGTGAAACTCTAGTTAACGAGGCAGCAATGGGCAAGTATAATCTTCAAGGGCATCTATAGAATAGTCCTGACAACGATTAAACAGAGGTTCCGGGACGGCGGCTCGATGTCAGAAGCTGACCAAGAGTGGATGGGAGTCCTGAAGAGCCCGAGTATTACGATGTCTGTAGGCTCATTCTTATTGGGATCATGGATGGCATTTCTCACCCTTGTCAATATAATCTCGGGAGTATATTCAGATGGAAGAAAGGTGAACTGGATAGACTTCATGACTAATGGCCCGGTTACCAATTCCGCTCACGAGATTGGACTAAACGTCCCCGATGATGTCGTCTTCACCATATTTAGTGCGATACTGATTTGGATGGGAGTAATGGGGATAGCATCCTCAAGAGAGGATGGTTTTGGTGGCTGGATATCTGGACTACCTAATGAACGGATAGTCAAAAGTTTGATCTCCCCTAATTCGGATATTATTAGAACGATAGCTAGTTGGATGATGCTATCAGGCATTGTCTACTACTTTTCATGGAGCCTCAAGGAAACAACGTGGGTTGATCCAGGAGTATACTCAGTAATGATCGCACTAGTTTCAGTGGGTTTGGGCCTTCATTGGATAAGGGATGCAGAAAACTAGCCTTTGGAAAAACCTCTGAGTAGGTTTCTGCACCTAATCTTTGATTCTTCGTCGCACCACCTAATGACTAGACCCCTTCCTGGCTGCCCATAGAGAACTACGGAGCCAATAGGTGCCAAAGGATGTAGAAGGAGGGGGGAAAGATCCTCTTCTCCAACTACTCTGATTATGCTACTCTCTTCTTTCTGCATCCATGATGATATTGAACATTCACATGATTTTAGTAGTGATCTGGTTAACGATCCTGCTGGACTATTACATTCTAGAAGATTATCATACAAACTGAAATCGATGTCTTTCGACCCCCTCCATTCTTCACGCTTGGTTTGCCCGTCTACTATTGCTATGTCTGCAGGTCTTCCTGAATTCTGAAATGCTAGGACTGTGACATCTCCTACGGCAATAAGTGGGCCAGAAAATTTTGTAGATTCTACAATTCTAGAAATGGCCTCTAATGCCGCTACAGAAATATCCTCCTCCGGTCCTTCAATAAGTTCGCCAAATGGTTCTTTGAGCTTAGACTCTACCTCTAGGGTCATTATTGGATCTGAAATCCTGAAAAGTTCTGGAATCCATGGCTTACCCTCTCTATCTATTTTTCCATCTCTGATTCTTGAGCTAGAAATTGGGCTTCCATCCCAAGAAATAACTCTATCAACGGAGATAATATCTAGTGGTAAAAAGCCGTCTTTGCCTCTAAGGGAGTTAATCTCCAAGCAGCCCTGCATTGTTTCAGTGGTACAGATAATTGCCGATGCTTCAATTGAATTCAAAGATGGTCCAAATTTGTCATCGAGTTGATGAGTAGAAATTCTAGAGGAGTGCTCCAATGTAGCATCGATCAAATCTGACTCTCTTTCGGGCCAGCCCTGGATTCGCCTATCCTTCGACCTGGCTAACTCATCATTCGTTATCCAAACTTGGAGGTTCTCACAATGAGAAAGGCCTGCCTCAATCAACGACAAATGCCCGGAATGAAATCTATCGAAGGTACCGCCAATTAATCCGATTTTGTGCATCTTTTTTCGCACCAAAAACACCCGATCTTTCAGTGTGCCCCGGGGC
>MDSX01102137.1_pt1 | contig 23206 bp, 14 predicted proteins | sample 811141 | NCBI WGS metagenome assembly MDSX01 (sample SAMN05326642, study PRJNA326480) | marine metagenome | isolation source: seawater | place: Atlantic Ocean: South East | collected 2010
GGGACTTTGGTGCTGATTATGATGTACGTGCTAATGCATTTATTGGTGATTTAGAAGGAACTGCAGATGATGCTACTAAATGGACTACAGCAAGAACAATTACTTTAGCAGGAGATGCTACTGGTTCTGTAGAAATTGATGGTAGTGCGGATGTAACTCTTACGGCAACTGTTGTTGCATCTGGTGTTGCTCCTGACTCTGTTACCCTAGGTACAGATACAACAGGAGACTATGTAGCAACACTTAGTACAAGTGGTGCATTGAATGGTTCTGGAACTGGTGAAGGTTCTGCTGTAGCTTTAACTGTTGATACTACCAGCGTAGATCAATTAGGTGTTGTTGAATTAGCAACAAGTGCTGAAGCAATTGCAGGTACTGATACTGAAAGAGCAGTAACTCCTAAAGCAGCTAGTGATTTAGTTGCAAATAGACAAGCCGCTAAAAGATTTGTTAAACAATATTCACCTGAAGAAGTAGGTAAAGGAGGATTTTTAGTACAGCATGATCTTAACTGTGAGCATATTATTGTTCAAGTGTGGATGATAACTGCACCAAAAGAAGCTTCCCTTGAGGGACAAGAAAAACAACCTACAAAAGAAGTAGTTCATACTGAGATTAAACAAATTGATAAACTGACTGCGGTTATTAGTACAGATATGGTACCAACAGGAGTAATTGAAGTATGTATTATAGCAGTATGCTAAAATAAATTTATAATAATTAATTATGATCAAATCACTATCACATCTAAAACATGGGGAATTTTATTTCCCCATGACAGATGGAACCAACGGTCAAGTTTTAGTAACTGATGGTTCAGGTCAATTAACATGGGCAACACAATCAACAGGAAGCAATAAGTTTCTTTCTGGTTTATCTTTTGATACAGGTACTGGTGTTTTAACAGCAACGGTAACTGGTTCTGCAGATGTTACAATTGACCTAGATGGTAGATATATTCAAGGTGTTAGAGGTGATGGGACAACAATAAGTACATCTACAGATCTTGACACCGGTCAAGTTGTTGTAAGTCCTATCTTTAATAATACAATTACAGAAACGGGTACCGCATTAGTTACTAGTGGTACTATATGGACTTATATTAATGACAGCATATTAGATATAGCCCCTGTACAAAGTGTAGCGGGTGATGGAGTGTCTATAAGTACATCCACTGATACTGATACGGGTCAAGTTAATATAGGGCCTATTGTTAATAATGTACCTACACAAAATAGTGGTGCTTTAGTTAAAAGTGGGGGGATTTGGTCTTATATAGATGGTCTTGCATTTGATGAATATACATCATGGAATTTAAAGACTAACAGTGTACAACGTACTTCCATACAGTCTGGAGGAACATTAGACCTTATTGGAGGAACAAACGTTTCACTTAGCTACGGTGCTGGGGGTAAAGTAACAATAGATTCTACAGACACAAACACAGATACAAATCATTATTTATCAGGTGCTAGTTTTAATACCGGAAATGGAAAGCTAACGCTTACTGTAACGGGTAATACAAATCAAGTAGTAGATTTAGATGGGCGTTATGAATATGCCGGTCATAAATATCATTCATTTTCTGATGGACAGCAATTTTATGATTCTTATAATCAAGCAAACTATTTACGCTTATTTACTGAAAATACTGTTTTTGATACATTTAGATTTAGAAGCTATTCAGACGTTGAATTCTGGAATGGAACCGCCTGGGAAGCGTGGACTCAAAGTTTAGATGTTTTATTTGATGGTAGAGAAGAAACAGGTTTTAGTTTACAACATGCAAACAAGCGTTTTAGATTTGTTATAAATAGAAGTAGCGGATGGCCAACAACAGCTTTGTTTGTTTTACAAAGTACTTGGTCAGACACAAAAGATCATACATGTGATGTTAAAATAGAAACGTATGACGGAACTAATTGGAATGAAAAGACTAGATGGACTTATTCCAATTTTCAACGTGGTATGAACGTGCACACAACTAGTTCTTTACATGATGGTAAAAACAAGATGCGTGTTGAAATTGATATTGATTGGACTGATTTATCTCATGATTATTTTCCGTTTAAGAGTTTATTTTTATTAAGTAATTATTCTGGTGGTCAAACATTAGATCCTTGGACTTGGGATTATAGTGGAAGTGTAAACTTTCAAGCATTACCAAAATCTGCAGGTGATAATTTAGCAACACAAACATGGGTGGGTAGTCAAGGTTATGCATCTGGATCTCATAATCACGATGCTGATTATGTAAATGTTACAGGAGATACTATGACCGGTGATCTTAGTATAAAAGGTAATATACTTTTAACAGGTGATGCTACAACGGCTAACCAAGATAGGATGATTGATTTTACCGGCTTTGATAAAGAAGGTACAACAGATTTTTCAGATAGAGCTTATATAAGACATACTGAAGCTACTGGAGGTCATGCGGGTTCCGTATTAGAAATTAGTTCACAAAATGATGTTGGTGATGGTATATCTTTTACAACACATGCTAGTAGTCTGCTTAGACACAATGGTAATGCTATATTTTCAACAGGTCATAAACCTACTTGGAGTGAAATAGAAGATAAACCTACTACATTTGATCCTTCAAGTCACAATCATGATGGTAGATATTTAAAATTAAATCCTAGATTAAATGCAAATGGTGACACTGTAAAGGAATCAGGTATTCATATATGGGATGTAAGTGGTGCATCAGATGATCCAGCTGGAGCATCAGATGGTTTACTAACTACTAAGTATTGGGATTCATCAGATTGGGCAGTTCAGATGTATGAGGACTTTCATCAAAGAGAGATCCATATAAGAAATAAAAGAAGTGGTACTTGGCAAGAAGATTGGGCACAAGTTCACACAACAGATAACTTTTCTGTTTCTGAAGTTAATAAAGGCGTTACTGCCTATGGTTGGGGTGACCATGCAGAAGGTGGATATTTAACGTCATATTCAGAGACATCAGATCTAGAAAGTGTTCGTGCAAGAGATAATAGCATATCAGGTGCAATTAACTTTCTTCCTGATACTGGTGCAATACTACAAGTAGATGGTCAAACAATAATTGATAGACAAACACTTAATGGAGCAATAACTATTGGTCATGATGACTCTATAATTCTTGCAGGTGGTGATACATCAAGCACATTAAATACCAATATTAATAATGCAGAAGAGACTGTATTTATTGGTGCTGAAGGTGGTCTAAAAGTATTTGCATTCCCAGATAATATGTCTGGTGGTTGGAGTGCTAGAAAAGAATGGAGATTTCAAAATGATGGTCATACAGACTTTCCTGGAAATTTATACCCAAGTGGTGGAAGTACACACTATGTAGACAGTACAAGAATTGCAAACTGGCAAACAGCCTATGGTTGGGGAGATCATTCAACAGCAGGATATACTAAAACAGATACTATATTTAATGGAGGTGATGTTGATAATCCAGTTATTATTGCAAACAGATCTGCTGATAGTATTTTACACTATGCCCAATCAGGTAATTGGAAAGGTGCTGTTAAAATAACAATTCCTGGTTCACATACAAGTAATTGGTCAATGCTTGTTTTACGCATAACTATATACGAATATACAAGTGATGCTCATACAACTTATACTGTTTCTGGTCATGATTGGACATCAGGATGGTATAATAAATCAATAAAAAAATGGGGTCATAGTAAAAAGAATGTTGATTTTGGCTATAGTACAGATGCTAATCAAGATTATTTGATAGTTGGTGAAATAGATTCTAGCTGGTCATATGGTCACGTAACTGTAGATGTTATTGCTCATCCATCTTTTTACAGTTCTTCTATGAATTTAGATTCAGGATGGAAGATAGAAAAAACTACTGACTTAGAAGGTATTACAAGATCAAATGCCACTAATATAGTAGTTCATGATTCTGCAAATCTTATTAATAATTCAACAGAATGGAATTCTGCATATACACATTCTCAATCAACTCATGCACCTACAGATGCTGAGAAAAACGTACAGTCAGACTGGAGTGCTACTTCAGGTGATGCGTTTATAAAAAACAAACCCAGTACGTTTGCACCAAGTAGTCACAATCATACTTCATTAACAGGAGTTACAAACTTGACATTTGCTGCACAATCATCAGATGCTGCATCTATAACAACAACTATAGATGGTACGCATACTTACTTTGATTTTAATTTAACTGATGACAATAATAATGATTGGTGGAGATGGAGATTTACACCTTCAGGAAGTACTCTTTATGATGCAATGGTTTTAAAACCTGCTAGTAATGGAAATGCAAATCTTATTGTTTCAGGGAATGTAACAGCAGATAACATTCCTACTTCCTATGCTCCTGTTGATGCTGAAAAGAATGTTCAGGCAGATTGGAATGCAACAAGCGGTGATGCTTTAATACTTAATAAACCAAGTCTAGCGTTCAATACAATAATTGGTACTGATTCAGATATTAATACAAGTGGTGCAATTGTAATTGATCAGTTAAATATGACTGATGGTGTTATTCAATCACACTCTACAAGAACTTTAACTGCTGCAAATTTAGGAATATCTAAACCTGCTAAACCAATTAACTTATCATTAAGTGTTGTAAATGATACTATAAATGTAACTTTTGCACAGGCTGCTGAAGATAACCATGAATATTTAGTATTTAGTGCTGTTAATGATAGTAGTTTTGGTTTAATATCAGTTTTTTCTCCTGAAGATTTTGCAAAGAATATGAGTGTTATAGATGACTCATTTACAGAATCAGGTAAAATACATTATAGAGTTTATGCTGTCAAGAATGGTATTTACTCTGAACCTTTGACAGCAGCAATTGATTATACTACACCAACTAATGATGTAGCAAATATATATACTGTGTCTTTAAATACAGCTCACTTTATTCAATGGGATCAACCTTCAATTAACTCAAGGTTTATAAACACTTATAAACTATATGGGCAAACTCATGCTGACAAAGGTTCTTTAAGCAAGGCTAATGCTACACTATTGTATGATGGATTAAATACTTCATTTATGCATGCTGTATCAAAAGATGATAACTTTACTCAGTTTTGGGTTGACGTAATATATAATTAATATGGAAGAAAGTTTAGAATATTGGGAATTGCAATTAGAGCAATATAAAGCTGATTTAGAAAATGAAACTTCTATAGAAAATAGTGACTTAACTTTAAAAGTTTTACTAGAGAAAGGTATACTACATTGTGAAGAAAAAATAAAAAACTTAAAGAATGGCTAGATTTTCAAGCGCAATATTAGATAGAAATTCAGCTTCAGATGTCACTGGTTGTTTTATGTCAGACCATGAAGGTACTCATACGTTAGGCCCTGTTCAAAAGGGAGGTATGAGTAATGCTATTGTTAATAGTGGATCGGGTGAATATGACGGTGGTGAAAGATGTATAGGTGGCCATAATTCATATGACATTGATGGTGATATATTAATGACTTGTGGTTGGGGAGACGGTGTTGCTTTTAGAAGACTCAATAATGACGGGTCTATGACAAAACTTTATTATGATAGCCATGCTTTATGGAGAGATACTGGTTCTACATACAATCACATGCAATCTGCAGCAATGGCTAAAGATATAGGAAAAGCTGTTGTAATGAGTTACAATGTATACGGTTATTCTATATTTGACTATAGAGGTGCTAAAGATGGTACAACTAATGGCGGTCTTGTAATTAGAGAAGATAGACCAACACACCCAAATCCAACAGACTTTATAGATCCATCCGGTACAAATTCAAGAGCTAACGGATATGTTAGAAGAACAGGGTACTGGTATGCTGGTGGTTTATGTGCTGCTGGTGATTGGATATATGCAAGTGAACATGATGCTAGACATTATAAGAAATTTCCAAGAAGAAACTTACGTACAGGAGAACAGCAAATGCTTGAGTCTTCAGTATACAAATATGAGGGTTCTGCAACCAATGATAGAAATGGTTATCGTGCTTCTTTATCTTATGATGAAGTAAATGATAGAATGTACTATTGGAATTATGAAGGTAATGGTGGTTTTACAGTAATATTAAATGCATCAACATCCACACCTCAGACATTATGGTGTGATTTAGAAGATACAACTTCATCTAATTCGGCTAAGACTGTCAATGGTTATAACAGAGATCCTGGTTTATTTATTGTAAATCCTAACTCAGAACCAAATATCATAATGTGTGGAGGGTATGATTATATACTAAAAGTAGATTACACACCGTGTTTTACCGGAGGAGTCCCAAATGTAATGGAAGCTAACGCATTAAACAATGTAACTGCAAATGTTAATCAACCAGGTTATCTAAGAGTAGGAGCTAAGTTTCAAAAAACAGAAGGAACGCCTACTGATAAGCTACCTGGTTCAAAGAATTTTATGTTTGTTGGTGCAGATAGAGGATGGGCAATGATGGACTTCTGCTATCATGATATAGGTACAGGTAAAACTTGGGCTAGTAAAAGAAGATCTAGTCATAAAGAAGATACAACCACTAATGGTAGAGGAAATACTGCACAAAGTGACTATGGTCATTCACCTGTTTTAATGGAATCAGCAGATGGTAGTAAATACTGGATAAGATTGGGTTATGGTTCAGATGGTCATTCAATTAAAATACATAGGGAAGATCAACATCCGTATGAACTTATAGGTGATTGGGAAGTAACATATGGAACATTTACATTAGAAAACAATGCAAATGTTGATATGGTATTTGTACACAATATGGATACATTTGTTATACCTACTGATTGTAGTATTAATATACAAGTGTCTAATAACAATGGTTCAACGTATGAAGCTTATGATAAAGCATCAAATGAATCTCACGTGTTTTCTTCTACAGGGACACAATTAAAAGTAAAGATCTCAGCTAAAGGTTTTTATGACAAAAGTCCTTTTCGTGTTGAGAGTTCTGCTATGAGTGTAAATTATTCATCTATGCATGATGCAGCAAAAAGGACTAACATTAAACATAAACACAATAGAAAAAGACTAAGATAATGGCAACAACTACACCATCTAAAAGAGAATTAAACATAAGCGGAGAACAAATTGCATCTACGGATGTAATGACTCACTTAGGTAAAACGGTTGCTACAAAAGAATTTGTAACAACTTCTATAACAAATTTAATTGATTCAGCTCCTAATACATTAGATACATTAAATGAATTAGCTGCTGCACTTGGTGATGATCCAAACTTTGCTACAACAATATCTGGTCAGATTGGTGACAAACTTGATAAGACTAAAAATCCTATTGTATCAGCATCTGTAGAAAATGATACTATAACTTTTACACATGCAGATGCTACAACATCTAGCGTTACAACTGTAGATAAGGATACTACTTATTCCGTAGGTGATGGTGGTTTAACTACCAAAAACTTTACAGCAGCATTAAAAACAAAATTAGATGGTATTCAAGCTGGTGCAACGGTAGATCAAGACTTTAGTCCTATATTTGAGAATGCACATGCTAACTACTCAATGAGCGGTGGTGGGCTTGTAACTTGGAGTGGGACTACATTAAAATGGACAAGTAGAATTATATGTATACCCGTAAGTAAAAACTTTAGTACTAATGGACACATAGATATTGCAGCTAATACAGGTATTCAAATTCCAAGTTGGCATGGTTTATATTATGTACACCAAAGAGGTAAAGCATATAACAAAGGAAGTCTTCAAGTTCTTGATTACAATGGAGCGTCAGTTCTTCCTGATGAAAACTGGTTACTAATAGCTCAAAATAATGCAGACACAGGATCTTTAAAGTGGATGCCTGGTGTTATAATATTACCAAATGATACAGACTATAATTCTGACAGTGGATTAACCTCTTGGCAAACTGGACCTAGAGGACTTAAAGGTGATAAAGGTGATAAGGGTGACGCAGGAACTGATGGTACTGACGGTACAGATGGTACTGACGGTCTTAGAGGACTAAAGGGTGACAAAGGTGATCCAGGTACTGATGGAACAGATGGTGTTGATGGAGGTAAAGGTGCAAAAGGTGATAAAGGAGATCCAGGAACGAATGGTACAGATGGATCAGACGGTTCACGTGGATTACCTGGAGCAGATGGAACTGATGGTACCGATGGTACAAATGGAACTGACGGAGCTAAAGGAGATAAAGGAGACAAGGGTGACCCTGGAACTAATGGGACTGATGGAACAGATGGATCAAAAGGAGCTAAGGGGGATAAAGGTGACCCTGGAACTAATGGCACAGATGGGAAAAACGGTACAGACGGAACTAATGGGACTGACGGGACAAATGGTTCAGACGGGACAAATGGAGCAAAAGGAGACAAAGGTGATAAGGGAGATAAAGGAGATACTGGAGATACTTTAGCTGTAACATCAAATTCTAATAATAGAGTAATTACAGCAACAGGAGGATCAACTGTACAAGCAGAATCAAACTTAACTTTTAGTGGTACTACTTTAGGAATTGCCGGATCTGGTATTTCTTTTGACGGAGTAACTATGAGATTTACAGTATAATACTAAATCAATGGATTTAACAACTTTAAGAGAATTAAAACATAATGAGTTTTCTGAACCACAAGGAGACTTAGTTGCTAATATCCAAGTTAAAGGTACTAGTTATAATGCTAATGATACTGGAGTTGGATATATCCGTTGGATAAATAGAGAAGGAAAACAACAAGGAGAAAACGTTGGAGGTAGAGGAATATCCTTAGCAATTTTAGATCACGGTACTATGGATCTTGTAACTTCTATTAGAAGATATGACGTATATGGTTCAGAACTTGAAAGAGATAATTTAGCAAAAAAATTAATGGATATACAATCAGGTGAATTAGGAAATGTCATTTATTGTATGTCTTCTTTTGATGCTATAGGAACTAATTCAAGTCTTGCAGAAGCAATGAATTTAGTAAGAGCTAACCACTGGTTTAAATTACCAGGCTTACCAAATGGACCAACTCACAGACATCCATACGCTGCAATAGGAACAAGCAGATTAGGAATTATAAAAGAAGCATTACACTCAAATGCAAGTGGTGCAGATGCAGCTTACGTAACATTTTCAGTATCTGATGATTGGGATATGCTAGGAGCTGAGGGATATGGTCCAGAAATTACAAATGGAGAAAGCATAGTTGAAATAAACTATGCCAGCACAGGATACGGTTTTCATCATAAATATTTTACTATAGATGAAAAAGGTAGAAACTCCTTGTATGATGGGGAATACGTTAGAATGACAGGTCAACAAAAAGTTAGTCTAGATAGATTAAACGCAGGTGGTAAAGTAACTTCTTATTTTTGGAGTGCATCAGATACAGATGGTTGGATTAGATCTTCTGCTGTTAGTAATTATTCAGTAGAATGGGAAACATTTGAGCTTTTTTATAGATGGGATAGAGCAGCAGATACAGCAAGTGGAAGTAATACAGGAAACGCTGCAGCTAAGTATTTAAGAACTGGTCATTATCATATGCCAAGTAGTATAGATACAGGTGTTTCTTCTATAAGAAATATACAAATTCAGAGATGTGGATTTAAACCACATACTAAAAAACCAGTCTGCTTGCAAAATAATGTAATGTCAGCTAGACATATATCAGAGCATATAGGTTTTAAGCTAGGAGATGCTACATCATACTATAATCTTTGGGCATCAGATAGAAACTTAACTAATCAACCAAATTTAGGAGATTCAAGAAAAGGATCTGGTTTTGATTCACAAGATGTTAGATGGTTTGATAGAACACTTACAGCAAGAAATGAATATTCAATACATGAAGGTAAAAATTTAACAAGTGATTCTAACATGTATAATGATGTAGGTTATGTCAATATAGATTCTAATAAAATGTATGTAGGATTAATATGGATGAACTGTAAAGAAAAAACAGATGGTCATAATTACTTTGGCACACACACAAGAAGTAATGGTTCAACAGTTCCCACTTATGCTTATTCTGGAACTGGTAATACAACAAACCCTTACTCACAATATCCCTATCATACTAATATAGAAAAAGATAAATGGTCATTGATGTCTTATTGGTTTTTACCACATTGGTTTACTGATACTCAAGGAAATGAATTTTATAGTAAAAATTGGTGTAGAGCTTTTGGTAATTATGAAAACGGAAGTGCAGATAATTTAACTAAAACATTAGGTAGTGTTGGAAATAATGGTGGTAACATTAGAGTATCTAGATTTAAAGAATCAGATGATCAAATACATTTAAGATGGTTGGATTTTTATAATAAAACTGCACAACATAAAACATGGTGGGCTTTACCTGGTATATATGAAGTAGATCCTATGGATATACAAACACAAGGGCAGTTACATGGCATAGATATAAAAGAAGTATCAAATGAAAAATAATAACGAATATATGTGCACTGAATGTGGAGGAACTTCTAGTGGATGTTCTGAAAATGAATGTTTAGTTTCACTAAATCAAAACTTACAATAAAATGGCAGATTTAAAACAAGGAACAACAGTAGGTGGTAATGAAGTATTACACACTGGTAATTTTAACACAGCAAACTTTCCACAGTTTGTAGGTGCAACTGGAAGTACAGGACCTAAAGGAGACGCAGGTGCCAAAGGTGATGCTGGTACAAACGGATCAGACGGTGCCAAAGGAGATGCAGGACCAAGAGGTCTTGCTGGATCAAACGGATCAGATGGTGCAGCTGGGGCTAAGGGTGACAAAGGAGATGACGGAGCAAGGGGTCCAGCAGGAACAGATGGAGCAGCCGGAGCAAGAGGACCAGCTGGGACAGACGGTTCAGATGGTGCTAGGGGACCCGCTGGAACAGCTGGATCAGATGGTGCACGTGGTCCTGCAGGATCAGCCGGGGCAAAAGGAGATACTGGTTCTGCAGGAGCAGCAGGTGCTGCTGGTGCAAGAGGACCTGCTGGTAGTGCAGGGGCAAAAGGTGATGCAGGAGCGAGAGGTCCGGCTGGTTCTGCAGGAGCAAAGGGAGACACAGGTGCAGCTGGAGCAAGAGGACCTGCTGGAGCAGCTGGATCAACAGGACCACAGGGACCTGCTGGTAGTAACGGTACTAAAGGACCTGCTGGAGCAACTGGACCCCAAGGTCCACAAGGGCCCGCTGGTGCAGATGGTGGTGGATTTGAAGTAAGTTATGACGGTAATAAACCAGCACCAATAACAGGATGGGCAGTTGATAGTAGAGCTCAGTGTATTACAGTAACTTTAGAAGATGGTACTCAATTTGGAGTTGCAATGTGTAGAGTAGAAGGATTAAAATAAAAAAAATAAATTAAAATTAATTTACTATATTTGTATAATAACAAATAAATCAAATGCGTCATGGCAAAAAAAAAATCAACAAAAAAGGCAGCACCGGTTTCTAAAACTATTACAAATAGTGAGTTAGAAACTTTACAAGGATTGCAAAAAAGCTTATCAAATGCTATAAATAATTTAGCTAACATTGAGATAGCTAAATATGAATTACTGCAAGATCATGCAGAAATGAAATTAGAAATGCAAAAGTTCACTAGTACATTACAAGACAATTATGGTCATGTTAATATATCTCTAGCTGATGGATCCATTACAGAAATAGAAAAAGTAGAAGAATAATCTATACTATACTTTTTTAATATATCCTATTTTACTGCTTAATAGTATTCAAGCTTCTTGTTTGTTTACAAAAACTTTTGTATATTAAAGTAGTATACTAGTTAGTTTAATTAGTAGTAAAATAGGATATTTATGTTACCAAAGACTGAAACCAGCACAGCACCGTGCTCAAATATATCTTCTAACTGTGTTATTTGGCAAGGACCAAATATCCCATGTATTGATTTGTGTACAGGTGATACAGTCTCTGATGTAATAGCTGCCCTTGCTCAACAACTTTGTGACCTAGTAATACCTGAACCAAATTTAGATGGTTTAGATTTACTATGTACGCTTCCAGCAGGACAGTCTCAACCAGATACAGTTAAGGACGTACTTCAATTTATCATAGATTATATTTGTGATGAAGAAGATGAGCCCGGTTATCAATTACCTATTATACCACTTCCTGCTTGTTTATCTCCTTATACAGATGACCAAGGAAATCAATTTACATCATTACCATTAGATCAATATGCAATACTGCTTGCTGATGAGATATGTACTTTGATTCAAGCAGTACAAATTATTCAAGTTACATTAGCAGATCATGAAATTAGATTAACTATTCTTGAAGACTGTGTTTTAGATGCAGATGGTAATTGTAATATAGGAGGAGGAGATCCTCAAGTTTTTTCAAGTTGTATATTAGAAAATCAAACAATAGCAGCATCTGTATTATTAGTAGCTTTAGAAGAGAGATACTGTGATTTAGAAACTGCAGTAGGTGCACCTCCATTAATTGGAAATGCTGTAAATCAAGCAAGCTGTGTAACAAGCTCTGAACCTATGCTTTCATCACCAGGAACATATGGTGGTGTAGCTGGATGGGTAGCTTCACCTACAACCCTAGCACATGCTGTGGGAAATGCTTGGATTGTCATATGTGATATGCACCAAGCAATACAAGATATACAATTAAATTGCTGCCCTGGTGTATGTGATTCAATAATCTTTGATTTTGATTCTGAAATAATAGTTAATAATTCAGGTAATCCAACGGGTGTAGAACTAACTTTTCAAGGATCAGTTATACCATCTGGATGGAATGATTGTGGAGGAAGTACAACAATAACAATAACTGATTCTAATGGTGTTACAGCACAAGACGTATTTTCATTTGTGAATTATGCAGGTACAACAACACCTTATATTTTTGATTTAACAAATACTAGTTTAACAACAGTAGGTACACTAACTACTTCAATTAATTTTTGTATTACAGATGGTCAGGATACATGTGATGCTGTAGTAACAGATACAACTGAAGGTGCTCTACAGTGTCCAGAAAATGTTCAGGTGGTTAATATAGATGAAACTGTTGGAACAGCAAACATAACCTTTACTCATTACTTAGGTACATCCGCAATATATACATTTGTTGTAACTAATACAGATACCAACACTCAACTTACTTCATTTACTCAAAGTAATTTACCAGTAAATGCAACGATACCATTGACAGGTTTAACTGATGATACAAATTATTCAGTGGCAATAACTGCTGGTTTAAATGGTAATGAGGTAGTATGTAGTTCTGTTGCATTCAACGTACCTTCAGCTGGAATTAATCCTGGTGATCCTATTCAAGCAGGAGGTTTTGCAGGTGAGTATCTAATAGGATTTACAGTTGGTACAGGTCCTGGTACATTACGTGTGAAGTTTGATGCACAAGGTGTTCCAGATAGAATACAAGCAATATATAGCACTACCTCAAATGATATACTTTTAGGACAAATAGTAGCAGACTCCTTATATGTAGGTGATAATGTAGATGCTAGTGATCCACCGAACGGGGTTTATCAAAACCTAAATCAATACAATTATCTAGGTCCTGGTAATGGAAATACTGGACCAGGTAATGCGTGGGATCAGACAGGAACTGGAACAGTAACAATTCAAGTAGTGGATTCTGTTGTTTGTAATTCAACAACTTCCAAAACAGTTGGTAATCCAAATGGACAGGCAAGAGGCGGTGCAAATGCCTTCCAGATAGGAGGTACTGGTGTATGTTTTGGTCAGACTTCAAGTAATTGTTTGCATAGTGATGGTCATTTTGAATTTAGTTTTACTAAAGGCCAATCAACTAGTAGTGTAATATGGCTTAGAATAACGTCTCCAGGTGACGGTGGAGCCGGTGGTTCAACAACTTCATGGACTATTGATGAAAGTGAATTTATATAAAATATAAAAAAAATTAAAAATGGGGGATAAGGAAGATAATAACGATATACAACAACATGATTGTGGTTGTTCTAATATACCATGTGGTTGCAAAGATGTAACTCCATCTGGTCCTTGTGGTTACAGTTTATGTACAACAGGAAATGAAAGATGTGATGATGTTCAGTGTGCTGAATGTGTAAGTTATTGTGGTAGTACTTTTCAAATAGAGACCGCATCTGGTTTATTAAAAATTCAATCAGGAGAAAGATTAGATCAAATTGTACAAAAATTTGCTTTAATGATTGCTAACGGTTCAGGAGTAGGAGCATGTACTGCAGATAATGTACACCATGCACCATATAACGTTTATTCAGAAGCAGTGAATAATAACAAACTAACAATTGTTTGGGATGGTATATCTTCTTTAAGTACAGGATTTAATATTTATTTTGATACTGTTGTAGCACCTACAGGATGGGTTCAAGCAAATACAGCAGTTATAGTTCCTACAGAAACAACTTTTGAAGTCACTAATCTATTACCAGATACAGAATATAAATTTAAAATACTTGCAATTGCAGGAGCATCAACATGTTCTTCTGTAGAAATTTTAGTAAGTACATTAGCTTAACAACAAGAAGTGGTGGTTTGTTGGTTTTCTACTACTGACGTTGGAGAAGGTCCCTACGGGGGCCTTCTTTTTTTTTATAAAAATTTTTAATATATTTGGAAAACCTTTAAATTTTTATTATGGCAAGCATAAAGCAAAAAGTAAAAGAAAGTTTAAAATGGAAAAAGCATCCTTCTATCAGTAGTGAGAGACTGGGTATTAGTGAAGCTGAGTACATTAAACTTAAAAAAGAAGTATTACAAGAAAGAAAAACTGAAAGAAAAAAAGATAGAAAAAAACGTAAGTTTTTTGGTTTAGCATCTAAAAATGCTGAAATAGCAGAAGCAATAGATTTAGAAAAAGGAGAGGGTAAGATATCAGGCACCTTTGATCATGAACCTAAAAGTGCAGAAGAAATAATTGAATTGCTAAAAATAGATACTGATAGGTGGAAGCTATCTCAGTATTGGAATAAACAAATGGGAGATCACTGGAGAGTATCTGCTTTGATATCACAAGTTAAAAACCCAGAGGAAAAACTATTTAAAGAGCTTCTAGAAAGATGGGAGCCTAAGACTTATACAATACCATCATCAAAGATTAAAAAGAGCAACAGAGAGCTTGTATGTGGTGTTATGTCTTTACAAGACATTCACTTTGGAAAAGAAGGCAATGACACAATAGATAAAGACTTTGAAGATACAGTAAAAAATCTTATACAAAGAGCAGTTACTTCACACTATATAGAAAAAATGTATTTTGTTGTAGGTGGTGATTTAATAAACATGGACACATTTGATGGTACAACAACAAGTGGAACTGGTCTAGACAACTGTATGTCTGCAACAGAAGCTTATATGCAGGCATTTGATGCTATGCACTGGGCTATTAATTATATCAAAGCTTTTTGTAAGGAACTAGTAATTGTATATGTACCTGGGAATCATGACAGATTATCTTCATTTCATTTGGTACATGCTTTAGCTAACTCTATAAAATCAAAAGAAATAGTTTGGGATATTAAATATGAGGAAAGAAAAGTCCATGTATTTGGTAATAACTTTAACGCTTTTGAACACGGAGATAAAAGAAGTAAAAATAATCCTTTAATATATGCTAGTGAATACCCCAAGCAATGGGGAGCTACTATAAACAGATCATTATTTAAAGGACACATTCATACAGATAGGAGAGTAGAATATATGACTTCTAATGAAACAGCAGGTTTTATAGAAAAAACTTTACCTAGTCTGGGTAAAACGGATTATTATCACTACTCTAATAAATATGTATGTAATAGAAGATCCGGTAAACTAGAACTACAACACCCTATAATGGGTAACATTTGTGAATTAACCTATCAAGCAATCTAAAGAACAGCACGTGAAACTTTCATAAGTGCTGTTTTTTTTGTAAATTAATAATATAAACTATGATTAGTAATTTCAAAAAACCTGATCTGACAGCTCCTAGATATAGGAGAAAGACTTTAGGTTTACTAAACAAAGAAACATTTAAAGAATTTAAAGAGAAGAGACCATTATACTCTAATATAAATAATACTAAATTAAAACAAATAATAAAATTATATAATAGAGGATTATGGGAAGGCGTAATAAAACATAGAGACGGAGTGGAAATGCCAGATTCATTAGGTTATTTGTTTATAGGAACTTGCCCACCGGCAAAGAATGTAAACATTGATTATTCTAAATCTAATGAGTATGGTAAAGTACTGAGAAATAAAAATTGGAATACGGACGGTAACATTGGTAAAATATTTTATACAAATTGGTCAACAAAATATAGATTTAAAAATAGAGAGCTGTGGTCATTTGTTGCCTGCAGAGATTTTAAAAGATCAGTTGCACAAGAATATCCAACTAACTGGACAAAATATATTAAGATGCAAAACAAAATGAAAGTTTCACATCTGTATGATCCAAATTTAGAAAGTACTAATAACAAACTTAAGGACTATGATGAATTTGAAACATAAACATCATGACAAGTATAGGATCAGTAATATCAAGAATAAGAGGTCAAGTTAAAGCAGAAGTACAAGATGCTTTTGTTACAGACAGATATGTATATAGCTTGATACAAAAGTTTGCACAACTTCTAATCAGAAGACAAGATAGTGCAAATAAGCTTATGAAATTTAATGCAATATGGAAATCACTCCCATTTATTGAATTAATAGAAGTAGACAAAGTAGAGGCAGAGTGTACAGGTATACAATCTGGATGTACAATAAAACGTACAAAGATTAAATTACCTAATATGATGCAAGGTTATTGGGGGCCACTAATTAGAACAGTAAGTTCTATTGATGGATCTATTGAGCTACAAGCAACTCATCCCGGTACTTATACTTCTATGACTAAAACAACATCTTTTAGATATAACAATCAAAAATATTTTTGGTATTTGAATGGCTATTTATACTTCCCAAATATAGAATGGGATGCAATAAAGCTAGAAGGTGTTTTTGATGATGATATATCTGATTGGTTATGTAACTCAGAAGATGATTGTAAGCCAAGGTATGAACATGAAATGAATATACCAGAAGCATTGTTTGCAGAAATAGAACAACAGGTTCTTGCTGTAATGATGAATACACTAAAGATACCAGCAGAAGATTCAGATAACAAAATTAATTTACATAGATAATGGCAATATCACATAAATACAGAACGTTTGATAGTTTAATGGAAGATGTATCTATTGATTTTTCCAGCTATGCGTTAGATGGAATGATAGATTCTGCTCAGTTGATTAAAGTAGCAACAAGAGTAAACTATGACTTAGGAATAAGGATTCATAGAACAAAACAAGTAGTATTAGACATAGAGCATGGAAAAGCTAAACTACCACATGATTTTGCATATTTAAATTATGCATTTATATGTGGTAGCTATACGGTACAACAGGGTATGCCATCAGGCACACATGTAGAAGATGTTGCTGTAGATTACGTTCCTGCTCCAGGTAGCTCAGGTCCATGTGAAGATCCTGGATGTAATGATGTATGTATAGTAAAAGAATGTGATAATGGAACAGGTCATAAATTAGTACAAAAAGTAGGAGCCGGGGAGTATAGAAGTTATACTGCTTTTGAGTCTTTACGTATAGCTAACGTCAATGATGCTACATGTGATTGTCCTAATATTAATGTACGGTCTGAAATGGTAGGAGAGATTAAAGATGGTTTTTTAAAAACAAACTTTAAGACGGGTAAAGTATATATTAATTTTCAAGGTGCAATGGAAGATGCTGATGGAAGACTATTAGTTTTAGATCATCCATATTGTAATGAATATTATGAATATGCATTAAAACAAAGAATATTAGAAAACATGATTTTTAATGGAGAAAATGTTAGTAATCAATTAGGCCTTATAGAAGGGAGATTAAGAGCTTCAAGAAATAATGCATTGTCATTTGTTAACACCCCTGATTTTGCAGAGCTTAAAAAAATGTGGGAAGTAAATAGAAAAGCACAATACCACAATTATTACAATATGTTTAAAAGCGGACCTACATTAGGATAAAATCATGGCAAAGAAAAGAAGAGCACGCTCACAAGCAGCACAACCAAGAATGCAAAACACTTCAAGTGTTGACATCAGGACTTTTTTAAAAGGAATGGTGAAAGACACTAATGCTTCTTTTCAAGCAAAAGAATCATGGTCTCATGCAAGAAATGCTATAAATAATTCAGTTGATGGTGATATTGCTACATTGGGAAATGAACCAGCAAATATAGAATGTGGTAGTGCCCCTTATACAATAATAGGAGCAATTCATTTATATGCAGATCAATGGGTTATTTATTCTACTAATGATACAAGTTCAGAAATAGGTAGGTTTGATGATAGCATGTGTAAATATGAAGTAATTGTTAATGCACCCTGTCTTAATTTTAATAGAAACTATTTAATACAAGGAGCAGCTAAAGAAAATTTTGATTGCAGTTGGTCAACTTATTGGGATGATGGTAATAATCCATCTAGAGTTTTAAACATAGACAACGTACCATGGAAACAAATAGTAACTTCAGGAAATGATCCCTGTGTTATCTATGAGGACACAACAGAATTAGATTGTGAAAAAATTAGATTAGCACCTTTATTAGACACACCTTGTGTTAACCTTTCAAAAGCAGAGAGTGGTGGTCAATTAAGAAATGGAATGTATCAAGCATTCATAGCATACACAGTTAATGAGCAAAAGGTAACAGACTACATAGGTATCTCAAATCTTCAATCATTATTTGATCACCAGGGAACAAGCGGTGGTTTATCCATCAATGTATCAAACCTAGATAAAGAATTTGATTTTTATGAGTTAGTAATACTTTCTAATAATCAAGAAGCACAAGTAGCAAAAAGAATAGGTTTATACAGTACAGAAACACAATTCGTAGAAGTTGATTACATAGATCCTTCTTTAGTAACTGTACCTTTAGAATTAATTCCTTTACGCAACCCAGCATATGAAAAATCAGATGCTATGTTTGTAGTAAATGATTACCTAATACGTAAAGGTCCTTATGAACAGTTTGATTTTAATTATCAACCTTTAGCAAATAAAATAAAAGCAAAGTGGACAATAGTAGAATATGAATCAGATTATTATCTAAAAGGTGGTAACAAGACTGGTTTAATGCGTGATGAACAATATGCTTTTTTTATTAGATGGATATATAATACAGGTGAAAGATCTTCATCTTATCACATACCGGGTAGAGCACCAAGAAGTAATGGATTTACTCAGTTTCAACAATCTATAAATGAAACAGGAAGTGCAACGGGAAATTTAAATGCATTATCTATTGATGAAAAAAATTGGCAAGTTTACAATACAGCTCAGAAATTACAGACTACTAATGTACCACTTGCTGATGGTGGTGTTTTAATAGCAAATGGAGATATGGGTTATTGGGAGTCAACAGAAAAATATAATCCTATTAGACCAGATATTTGGGAGGATTTATGTGGCTTACCTATAAGACATCATAAAATGCCAACGGAAGAAACAGCAGATGAAGTACGTTTAACAAATCCTGATGCAACTAAAATTAGAATACTAGGTGTAGCGTTTGAAGACATTCAAGCTCCAGTCAACAATGATGGTAACCTAATAGAAAATATAGTTGGTTATGAAATATTAAGAGGATCAAGAGAGGGTCAAAGATCTATTCTTGCAAAGGGCTTACTTAGAAATATGAGGGAATATGATATTCCTGAAGGTGGTCAAACAACAGGTACAGGTTCTAAAGGTTTGTATCCTAATTATCCATACAATGATTTAAGACCTGATACATATTTTCACAATGGAAATAGTAACTATAGAACTGATGGTCAACATAATTACACACAATCAAAAACTGCTTTTGCTCCTCTAACTGGATATAAAAAAGATGTCTTTACTTTTCATGCACCTGATTTAATGTTTAGAAAGCCTTTTTTAAATGCTTATGAAACAAGAATTTATGGTGAGTTAAGTGGTGAAGCAAATGGTTACTTTGTAAAATCAGAAAATCACCCACAAAATAAATTAATAAGAAATGGAGCTGCTTTGATAGCAGGTCTTGTTGGTGTTGGTTATGCTATTTCTGCAGTAAAAGGTCAGGAGACTTATGAGTATACTGGACTATCAAATGGGATGTCGGGTGTATTTCCTGATTTAGTAGGTGGTTTTGCTACTTCACTTCCTGGTTCTGGTTATGCAACATCAGTAGTTGCTAGTGCAGCCGGTGCGGGGGTTGCAGTTGCTAAAAATGCTATTGGTAATGCTATATTAAATGAACTACTTAGTGACCTTACAAGTATTGCGTCTTTATATAGTGGTGGTGGTTTTGCTAATAAATTAAATTTACAATTCCAAAATATTGCAAACAATGGATTTGCTTCTATACCTGGGATTGATTCTGGTAGATACAATACAAAGTATGAAATTAAGAATCCATCAGGTGCACTACCAACTGTTATAAATGTATTTTTATCTGCTATTATAGCTAGAACAAACATAGCAATAGGTGCACAAGAAATTATAGATTTATTTTATAATATGGTAAAAGAGCAAGACTTTGCTTTCAAACACAACTCTCATGGATTTTATTATGAATTTAAAAGGTTATTAGATTCTCAACAATATAGAACTAAAACAATAAATGCAAACTATGTAGGGGGTAGTTTTCAAGAGTTTAATGGCTATAAAATAAATAACTTATTTAGACCTTTAACTGTAGCACTTGCTACAGAAGATGAAGTAGATATTCCTACAGTAGTTGATAAATCTAGGTATCAAATTGGTGGAGATGCAGACAGTGATACAGGTGATACTTATCTTAGGAGACCAGGTCAAGAAAGAAAAAGAAATATATCCGCTTTATATGCCGGAATTAAATTTGAATTTGAAAATCAATATGGTCAATTAGATGGTATAAAACAAATTCATATGAGAGGTTGTATTGAATTAATAGAACCCATAAGCACTCAACAAAAATTTGATTCACAGCCTATTTTTTCTGGTGATACCTATGTGGGTAGATTTACTGAAAAAACGGTAATGCCAATTTTTACAGATTTCTTAAATGGTCAACCTAATGAATTTGCTTATGACTATTTAAAAAGAGTTAATATTCCTTATCCAAGATTTTGGATGGATACTAGAAAGTTTGATACAGCTGAGTTAGCTAGTGAGATTATAACATTAGGTTTAACCAACTCTGAAAATGCAATGCCTAATGATTTGTTTTATTTAGACAGAGGAACAAATAGTACAGCTTCAGGTCTGCAGGCAGTGTTTGGAAACGGATCTGATCCTAACCATGCATTTGCAATGACATACGCTTATATGTATACTCACGTAAATGGAGTTCAAGATTTTTATGTAGAATCAGAGTATAATTTAGCACAAAGAGATTGGGGTGATAATAGTTACGAAAGACACTATGATGAATTTAGTTTCACTGATAAAGATGAAATGTTTCATGCTGATCATATTAAAAAAGGCAATCTTTATAAATATGATTTGTCACTAAGTCCATCTAAATTTGTAACACAAGTAGTATCATTTGGATCTGTACAGCCAAGAGACTATGATCCGTATGTTGCTGAAAATTGTTATCAGTATTATCCTAAAAGATTACTATACTCTTTACAAGCTAAGCTTGAAGCAAAGAAAGATTTTTGGAGAGTTTTCTTACCAAATAATTATAAAGACTTTAAAAGTAAAGTAAATGTAATTAAACCAATAAGTAAGACAGGAGCCTTAATTCTTTTTCCTTATCAATCACCCAAAATGTTACAAGGTGTTGATACACTACAAACAGATATGGGTACTAAATTAACAGTAGGAGATGGTGGTTTATTTAATCAACCTTTTCAAAATATTGTTAATAGTGATTTATCTAATGAATATGGTTCATCCGAAAGTGCACGAGGTGTGGTAAATACACCAATGGGAGTGTTCTTTGTATCTCAAGCACAAGGTAAAATATTTCATTATACAGGTAAGTTAGAAAATATAGCCAATAATGGAATGAAGCAGTGGTTTAATAAATACCTTCCTTCTATTTTAATAAGACAGTTCCCAGCATTAGAACAAAGTCCTTTAAGTGATAACCCTATTAAAGGTGTTGGTTGTCAGACAATATATGATCCTAACTATGACATAGTTTATTTTACTAAAACTGATTATAAACTTAGAGAAAGTTATTTATGTGATGATGGAAAAGGTGGATATGACCCTTTTAGAACAAGAGGACCACAGGGCGGTTGTGTAGAATTTAATACAATAACTAATTCATTTATATATTTTCCTGAGACTGGTGGAGAGATTGAAATTGAAATTGGAGATCCTGTATTTTTCCAACAAGCTTCATGGACAGTTTCATATGATCCTAAAACAAGAGCATGGATATCTTTCCATGATTGGCATCCTGAGCTTGTAATACCTAGTATAAATCATTTCTTTACTACTAAGACTAGGTTGTCTGATGGCACTGGTGGTATATGGAGACACAATGCTACATGTGCACAGTATGTTAATTACTATGGTAAAGATTATCCTTGGGAAGTTGAAATTATAGAAAATACTGGCAACAATGTTAATACATTACGTAGTGTTGAATACATGCTTGAATCATATGTATATGGTGGAGATTTATTAAATGGTTGTGCTGATGATAGATGGCATGATTTAGACTTTAATTTTGATGAAGCAATAATACATAATACAGAACAAGTATCAGGTCTTTTAAAATTAGACTTGACTCCTAAGAATGATCCTTTTGCTATGGTACAATATCCTATAATTGGTTTTAATGATATGAGAATATTGTACTCTAAAGAAGAACAGAAATATAGATTTAATCAGTTTTGGGATGTGACTATGGATAGAGGTGAATTTAGTACTGTTCAACAGAATATCTTTATCACTCAGGTAAATGGATACATTAGAGACTTAAATAGCGCAAATCTTAATTATGCTAAGGAAGAAACTCAACATAAAAGATTTAGACATTATTATAATAAAGTATTATTAAGAAGAAGAATTTCAGGTGATAGAAAAATGCTTTTAAAGCTAGCTACTACTAAACTAAATTTATCAATTAGATAATGGCAAATAAAAAAAGCATAGGATTACCCGGTGGACCAAATGAGTTTTTAAAAGAGATAACTCAACATATATCTGTAGAAGGTTATAAGCGTTATAGTAAAGATATA
>MDSX01059799.1_pt1 | contig 23196 bp, 20 predicted proteins | sample 811141 | NCBI WGS metagenome assembly MDSX01 (sample SAMN05326642, study PRJNA326480) | marine metagenome | isolation source: seawater | place: Atlantic Ocean: South East | collected 2010
CCCCAATGTTGCAGGGGAAAACCTACAGCTATTTGATAAAGCAAGGGTATTAGCAGATGAGTCAACTGGATTTCCATCTTTCGCTCATGGTCAAACAGGGGTCAGTGGTGTGGGTCGTACTGCTTCTGGCATTTCTATGCTTATGGGTGCCGCACAAGGCGGTATAAAAACAGTAATTAAAAACATTGATGATTACTTACTTCGCCCATTAGGTGAGGGATTGTTTAGTTTTAACATGCAGTTTAGCTATGATCCTGAGTTGCGTGGAGACTTAGAAGTTAAGGCTCGTGGTACAGAAAGCCTTATGGCTAACGAAGTACGTAGCCAACGCTTAATGCAGTTTTTACAAGTAGCATCTAATCCTTCACTAGCACCATATGCTAAGTTCCAATATATTATCAGAGAGATTGCTAAGTCAATGGAATTAGATCCAGATAAAGTAACTAACAATATGGATGAGGCAGCAATACAAGCAGAGCTTATGAAAGGCTTTGCAGCCCCAGCCCAAGAGCAACAACAACAGGGAGCCAACCCTTTAGATCCTACAGGAGCAGGGGGTGGTAACATAGGAACAGGTCAAGTACCTACACCTCAAGAACAAGGATTTAGTGGAAATGAACAAGGACCAACTGCTCAACCGCCTCAAGCCAACGCTGGGCAACCCCCAACAGGCTAATGCGTTAGAGGAATATTTTGACTATCTTATTACTGAACAACACAGAGTAATGGAACAAACAGATAGTATTACTATTGTGCATAGAGCGCAGGGTGCAATAAATCAATTACGTAGATTAAAACTATTAAAGGATGAGGTTTTAAAATGAAAGATCAAATGAGCTTCTTTGAAGACGGTGGACTAAAAGATGAAGGCGGTATGGTGGATGAAGTATCTGGTAACGAGGTTCCATCTGGAAGTACACGCAAAGAAGTTCGTGATGATATTCCAGCTAACATTAGCGAAGGTGAGTTTATATTTCCTGCAGATGTAGTTAGGTATTTAGGTCTTGAAAAACTTATGCAAATGCGTCAAATGGCTAAGATGGGCCTGAAAGAAATGGAAGCTATGGGTCAGATGGGTAACTCTGACGAAGCTACTATGCCTGATGACTTACCATTTGGTATGGCTGACTTAATTATTGTAGAAGGTGAAGACGATAGCGAAGAGAATAACTTTGCTGTCGGTGGTATTCAGTGGCCTGTATCTCCTGCAGATGTTCCTATTGAAACTAAAGTATATATTAATGAAGCTGGTAATAAAATAAATATTAGGTTCCAAGGCGATAAACCTCTTGACACCATACCTGATGGTTATGTATTATTTACAGGAGAAGAAGTTACGCCTGAACCTGTAGCGCCACGTCAGGGTGGTGATGGTAGTAGCCCAGATCAACCTTCACCTAAGAATCCATTTGTTGAAGCAGGTAGTTGGCAAAATGCTCCACTAGATATGTACATTAAAGAGCTAGATAAGTTTACTGGATATACCCCATCTGTTGTTGCAGGACTTGCTGGTGCATTGGGTGGTCCATTAATTGGTGCAGCAGTATATGCAGGTAATAAACTTAATAAAAAACAAATATTAGCTACTATTGATGAGCGTATTGAACAAGCTAAAAAGACTGATGTAGTAGGTCAGGTAGCTGCCTTACGTGCTGCTAAAGACAAATTAATGGGTAAGGGTGAAAAAGAAAACACATCTATATTTGGTAAAATTATAAATACAGTAAAGGGTGCGTTAGGTCTTACTGATGAACAAGTTAAAACAGCTACAACTACGGCGGCTAATATAGGTAAGGTTGAAAAACCACCTAAAAATGCTACACCTGTAGATAGTAGTGCTATTCCTTTATCACCAAGCTTAGCTACATCTTTAAAACAAACTCCTTTTGAACTTTCTAATGAAGATTATATTTCTCCAGAAGAAAAGGCAGCATTAGGAGTACCTCAAGAAACTAAAATAGATCCTACTAGTGATCTTGTAGATGCATACGATTATATAGCTAAAAAACAACAAGAGGAAACTCGTAAAAGAGTAGCGGAAGCAGAACAGAATATTGATCCTGTAACACCTACACTAAATGTTACAGATACAACTACGGCTCCACAAATACCTGTTGCTGCTCCTCAATTAGTAGGTGCCTCTGCAGCAATAGATAGACCTGCTGGTGCAGGTATGACAACAGGAACTAGGGCTTTACTTCCACTAGTGGCATCTGCAGAAAGCGCTCAGGGTAAACAACAACTTGCAGATATACAGGCACAGGCTGCTCAAAACGTATTAGATGTAGTTAAAAATGCAGTTACAGGTACACAGGTTACTGCTCCTTTAGTTGGAACAACAATGGAAGTAGATGGAGATACTCCTAGAGAATCTGGAATAAAAGCTGCTGCATTAACACCTTCAAGTTCATCTGCACCTAAACCTCAAGGTCGTACTGGGTCTACAACAACATCTCCACCCGTAAGTGGAAGTGGAAACAGAGATAGAGATAGCGATAGAAATAGTTCTCCAATACCAAGGCCCACTCCAAAACAGGCCGCGAAAAAAGCTACTAAAGAAGCTAAAACAAAAACAGCTAACTTATCACCTACACAAAAAACAGGTGGTGCAGAGTTAGATAAAGCATACGGTATATCAGGTTTAGCAAAAGGTGGTATGCCTAAAAAGAAACGTGGTTTAGCAGCACGTAAGTAATCTGCCATATTTGTCTGGCTACTCATCCCCCTAACAACAACACTAGGCTACGGTGGCCCCAGAAAAGAAAGTAATTAAATGAACGATACAGTAATGGCTGGCGAAATGGAAACGCCAAAGAAAGTAGCATTTGCAAATCGCAAGTACTCAAACGAAGATAAACGAAAGATAGAAGAAGAAGAACTACAAAAATTAATGGACGAACAAGATGAGTCTGTAAAGGAACAGGAAGCTCAAAAGGAAGAGCAAGTACCTGAAACAGCAGAAGAGCGTAGTTTTAAAAAACGTTACGGTGATTTGCGTAGACACACTCAAGAAAAAGAACGTAGCTACGAAGATCGTATTAAAAAACTAGAAGAACAACTTAGCGAATCTGCAGCACAAGGAATTAAACTACCTACTAGCGATGAAGACTTAGACAAGTGGGCAGCAGAATATCCTGACGTAGCAGCTATCGTAGAAACTATTGCAATTAAAAAGGCAAGAGAGCAATCAAAGGATTTAGAAGATCGTGTTAAAGCTATTGATGAAATGCGATATGAGGCCACACGCGAAAAGGCTGAAGCAGAACTTATGCGGATACACCCCGACTTTGGTGAGATACGTGACAGCGATGATTTCCATGAGTGGGCTGAAGAGCAGCCTAAGTGGGTTCAGGACGCTTTGTATGAAAATACTGAAGATGCTCGTTCAGCTTCTCGTGCTATCGACTTATACAAAAGTGATAGGGGCATTACAAAAGCTAAAAGTAAAAGTAATAACAAAGATGCGGCGAAATCAGTAGCAACTAAATCTACACGTACTCGCCCTGAAACTGATGAGACAAATAACTACCTAAAAGAATCTCAGGTAAATAAAATGTCTTCACAAGAATACGAGAAATATGCTGATGATATTATGGAATCTATTCGTACTGGAAAATTTATCTATGATATATCAGGAAATGCTCGTTAAACTATTGACATATAAAAATACTATGGTATAACTATATGTACAATCCTTTAGTATAGGGTAGCCCTATTAAATAGCAACCTACTCTATACTAAATTAAACTTTACTATTCACAAACAGCAATACTCTTACGGAACTACCTAGTCACTATTGGCCCATTATATACAAGAAAGGCCATTCTTGTACTTGATGCACCCATTATATTAGCCTCTAAACTTGAAATTGTTTTAGTTTGTATCTTGGAACCAATAATGCGAAAGGAATAAACAATGGCATTTGGATCAGCGAGTGGATACGGCAACCTTCCCAATGGGGTTTGGTCACCAGTAATCTACAGCAAACAGGTACAACTTGCATTCCGCAAGTCTGCTATCTGTGAAGCAATTACTAACAACGACTATTTTGGCGAGATTGCCAACATGGGCGATAGCGTGAAAATCGTTAAAGAGCCTGAAGTAGAAGTTAAGCCTTATCTGCGTGGTACAACTGTTGCCGCACAAGATTTGATTGACTCCGACTTTAGCCTTAATATCGACAAAGCCAATTATTTTGCCTTCAAGGTCGACGATATTGAGGACGCGCACTCCCACGTCAATTTCCAAAGTCTTGCATCAGATCGTGCAGCCTATCGTTTGGCTGACCAGTTTGACAAAGATGTACTAGGTTACATGGCAGGTTATAAACAAACACCTGCTGCTGGTGCAACTGGCAACATCTTGGAAGATGAATCTGCTGACACTGTAAACAACGTTGTCAATGGAACTAAAGCTAACTCAGCGGCTGGTGGCGATGAATTGCTCGCAGCTAACAAGCTGAAAAAAGGTGACTTTGGTAACATCACTACAACTTCTGCTGGCGATCATTCAATCCCAGTAGCTGCACGTCTTTCTGGCGCTACAGCATTACCAACAGCAACTGTGTCTCCTGCGATGATTGTATCGCGTATGGCACGTTTGTTGGATCAACAGCAAGTTGACTCACAAGGTCGCTGGTTGGTTATTGATCCCGTAATGATGGAAGTCTTGCGCGATGAAGACTCACGTTTGTTGAATGCAGACTTTGGTGGTTCAGGGTTACAGAACGGTATGGTTCTGAATAACTTCCATGGCTTCCGCGTCTATGTGACTTCAAACTTACCAGCAGTTGGTACTGGTGCAGGAACTTCAGGTTCAGCAAACCAGAACGCTAACTACGGTGTTATCTGTGCTGGACACGACTCAGCCGTTGCATCTGCAGAGCAGATCAACAAAACTGAGACTTATCGTGACCCAGACTCATTTGCAGATATTGTTCGTGGTATGCATCTTTACGGTCGTAAAATTCTACGTCCAGAAGCTCTGGTATCAGCGAAATATAATATCGCCTGATAATACACTTACAAAGATAGGCTGCTTAACTGTGGCCTATCTTTCTTTGCATATAAAGGATACCCTCAAATGGCAATTACTACAGCAATGTGCAACACGTTTAAGCAAGAGCTACTTGGCGGTGTTCACGACTTAGATACAGACAGTTTAAAAATAGCTCTAATTAAAGCTTCACCTACAGGTGATTACGATGCATCTACTACTAACTATTCTGACTTAGGTTCTGATGAAGCTACAGGTACTAACTACTCAGCAGGTGGTCAGGCACTTGACTCTGCTACTATTACACTATCAGGCACAACAGCCTTTGTTGATTTTGCAGATGAAGTATTTAGTAACTTAACTATTTCTGCAGATGGCGCATTAATATATAATACTTCACAAGCAAACAAATCTATTGCAGTTTTTAACTTTGGTTCGACTGTAACATCTACGGCAGGTGACTTTACTGTTATATTCCCAACAGCAGACGCTTCAAATGCGGTAATTCGCATTACCTAATACAAGGTTATACTAAATGGCATTTATATTAAAAGATCGTGTAAAAGAAAATAGCACTAGTACAGGCACTGGCAACATAAGTCTTGGCGGTGCTTCTGCTACTTTCGATACATTCCAATCTTATCTCACAAATGGAGACACGACTTTTTATGCCATTGCTCATACATCTTCTGGTGTTGATGAGTGGGAAGTAGGTCTAGGTACTTGGAATACTGGCAACACAATTTCACGTACTACAATATTTTCTGGTTCTAATGGTACGTCGGCAGTAGATTTTTCTGCGGGTACTAAAGATATATTTATGACCTATCCTGCAAGCAAGGTTATTGTTGCAGGTGAAGATGCAGCTTTTGCTAATGTTACAGTTACAGGTAATGTAGACGGTAGAGATATAGCTGCAGATGGTTCTAAACTTGATGGTATTGATACAAGTGCAGATGTAACAGATGCTACTACTGTAGCTGCTGCTGGGGCTTTAATGAGGTCTGGCGGCACTATGACAGGCAACCTTATTCTTAATGCTGACCCCAACGCAGCATTAGGAGCCGCAACAAAACAATATGTTGATACGATTGCCTCTGCTGGTATTCACTATCATGCCCCAGTACGTGCTGAGCATCCTAGTAACCTAAACGCTACTTACAACAATGGTTCTTCAGGTGTAGGGGCTACGCTTACTAATGCAGGAACAAATGCGGCGTTAGTTATAGACAGCGTAAGTATGGCACTAAATGATCGTGTTCTTGTTGCTAACCAAACAGACCAAACACAAAACGGTGTATATACGGTAACGACAGTAGGTAATGGATCTACTGCGTGGGTACTTACACGCTCTACAGATACAGATACTGCAGCACCGTCTGACCCTGATGCTTTTGGTAAGGGTGATGCTTTCTTTATTAAAGAAGGTTCTAATAACGCAGGTCACTTAGACGTTTTAAGTACAGCAGGTACAATCGTATTTGGTACTACTAATATTGTATTTTCAGAAGTAGCTGAGACTACTGTATACTCTGGTGGTACAGGTATTACTTTAACTGGTACTACATTTTCTATTGGGCAAGATGTAGCAACATCAGCTAACGTTACGTTCAATCAAGTCACAGCAGCTATTATTGGTAACGTAACGGGTAATCTGACAGGTGATGTTACAGGTAACTCTGATACAGCTACAGCTTTAGAAACAGCACGTACTATTCAGCTATCAGGTGACGTTACAGGAAGCGCGTCTTTTGATGGGTCTGCTAATATTAACATTACTGCTGCAGTACAAGACGATTCACACGCACACGTAATTAGCAATGTTGATGGCTTACAGTCTGCACTAGATGCTAAAGTGCCTACGTCACGTATTATTACTGCAGGTAATGGTCTTACTGGTGGTGGAAACTTAACTGCTAACAGAACACTTACTGTAGGCGGCGGTACGGGTATTACTGTTAATGCTAATGATATAGCTATTGATAGCAGCTATACAGGTTTTGATGGTCGCTATTACACTGAGACAGAAGCAGACAGTCGTTTCGTAAATGTCACTGGTGATACTATTACGGGGCATTTAGGTATTGGCGGCACAGCTACAGATTCAAACTGGGGTGATGCAACACATGGCAACACAGAAGTTTCTATAGATGGTGGTGGTGGCTATGGTGTTTTACACTTTAGAGGTGATGGCGCTGGAAGCTCAAACACTCGCTATTCTGTAGGTGTAGGCGATGGTATTTTCTACATGGCCTATGATGATGTTGACGGTGTTCATAGAGTAAAAGTAAATTCATCGCACCAACTTATAGTCAATGAAACTAGCGGTGGCGCTGGGGAGAAAAGGGTATTCCATGATAGCTATCATCCCAATGCTGACACGCTAACAACCGCAAGAACCATTAACGGTGTTTCTTTTAACGGCTCTGCGAATATCACTGTAGCTGACAGCACCAAGCTGCCATTGAGTGGCGGCACTATAACGGGTGACGTGCAATTTAACTCTGGCGCAAATATCCATAGGGGAACGCATAGCTCAGGTCATTTAGTAGGTAGCTACAATAACATTGGAGCTAACAATACAAAATCAAACCCAATTTATAGTATAGGCACCAACTACCAGCCTTCTGACGCTAATTTAGACAATATGTATGGCGTTGGGTACAGCAATGGAGCAGCCACTTTTGATGGTATTAACAGTGTTCTTAGTGGTTGGGGCTTTTATGTAGCGGCTCAGGGCACTGCCCGTATTGGCTTAGATGGCAGTAACGGGAATATTAAATTAACTGGCACTGTTGATGGCGTAGATATAGCCGCTAGAGATGCTGTTTTAACCACTACAACAAATACTGCCAACGCTGCTTTACCCAAGGCTGGCGGCACTATGACGGGTGCGATTAATCTTCAATCACAAAAAATAAACTTTATTAGTAACTCAGGGGGATCAACCTTTGCCAATAACCACTACTCTATGGGTATTGATATTGCCAATGGCTCTTGGAGTAGCCCAAACTATAGTGATCTTATTATTGGGTATCATACTGGCATACGTTTAGGTGCTTCATATACAGGTATACGTTTTTACAATAATTCACCCACTACAGACACCAACAACACTGGTAATGGTAATGGTGGTGAAGCCTTAATAATGACTGTGGGTGGAACGCAAGGTAGCCATGTAAATGTTAACAACAACTTAACTGTTGGAAATGATGCTTTTATAACAGGTGATCTTAGAGCAGATGGTGGTGCTGGTGCTATAACCTTAAATAATAGTGATATTAGATCAGCGCAATCAAACCCTACTTGGACAGGAAATCCTGGAACAGTTGGTAAAATACAGTACCATTCTAATCGTTGGTACATTGTTTCAGATGCGTCATCAAATAGAATTGTTCAGTTTAGACGCGATGGCGCTGATAAATCATATATTGATAATAATGGTGATTTACAAAGTGGCAAAGCAGCAGGTTGGATTACTAGCCGCACCCTTTCTTTAACGGGTGCTGTAACAGGCTCTGTGAGTTGGAACGGAACTGGTAATGCTACACTTAGCACAGCTTTCAATGATAACGGCCCCAATTACATTGATGTTGCCACAGGCAATTACGGCACAGTTAAAGTAGACGATGATCGCGGTGTCACTTGGGCTGGTTACGCCATTCGTGACGATTGGGTGTTTATGTCTAATAGCGCAGACACTGCGGGTATCTATAATGATACTGACAACGAATGGGCTCTTTACTTTACAAGAAACGCTGAAACTAGACTGTACCATAACGGCATAGAAAGTATGCGTACCATTGGCGGTTCAGGCATAAGAGTTGGATCAACTGCATCTTCTGACATTTATATGCAGGATACTGATCACGGCGAACGCCGCATTCACTGCAATAGTAACCGTATTGGTTTCTTAAACAGTAGCAGCAATTGGAGTGCATATAGCGATGATTCAGGAAACTGGATTGTTGACTATAATATGACTGTCAAGAACCGTCTTGATGTTGGTTCTGGAACGCAAGGTGATGCGGAAATAAGAATTTACAAAGCTGATAACAACGTCAGCGATCATATTCAGTTTTACAACGGCACAACCCGCATGGGTGAGATTGGTTGTGAAGATACATCGTGGCTGCGTATCAACCAAGAGACTGCCAAAAACATTTATACTCCAAGATATATTAGGGCAGATGCTGGCTTCTTTGTTGATGGTACTGCCAAAGGCATAAACGGGTCAGGAAACTTTATTGGCGGCACAATTGCTGGTGCTTCTGATTACAGCACACTTCTTCGTAGTAATGCTAACGATACTTTTACTGGTACATTGACTATGGGTACACAGTTAGCCCTAGTTGCAGCAAATCATGGTAGAGGTGTTTTTGGTGTATATAGCGCTGTTCGTTATCAACATGTTTGGTCAATGGGAACAGCGTATAAGACTAACGATAGTGGTACTTCATATGGAAATATGTATGGTCTTACATATACGCATAGTAATATAGGTACAGGAACAAACCAAGCTATATCAGGATTAAGCCATCAACTTCAACATAGAACTAATGGAACCTTAACTGCAGCTATTGGCTCTGGTATATGGACTTCAGGTAATGTGACAGCTTATTCAGACATTGCAGTTAAAACTAACCTTGTGAAAATATCAAATGCTCTTGAAAAAGTTTGCTCTCTTAATGGTTATACATACGAAAGAACAGACTACGTAAAGGATAAAGAAGATCCAGAAGCTCCAGAAGTACTAAGACAAGCAGGGGTTGTTGCTCAAGAAGTTGAAAAAGTTTTACCAGAAGTCGTAAGTGGTGAAGATGGAAATAAAGCGGTTGCTTATGGTAACATGGTTTCTATTCTAATAGAAGCGATTAAAGAGCAACAAACACAAATTGACGAATTAAAAAAGAGGCTAAAGTAAAAATATGGCATTACAAACTAGCGGTCAAATATCCCTTAATAATATACATGTAGAAGTAGGGGGATCTTCAGGTTCAAGTGTTTCTTTAAATGATAGTGATATTAGAGCACTTATTGGTAAAAGCTCTGGTGCTCAAATGTCATTTAACGAATGGTACGGTGCCTCTGCGGAAACTACACTAACAAGTGGTGGCACAGTGAATAGTGTTGCACAAAGGCAAGAAATTAGCGTATCTAGTTTTATCTCAAGTGGTGGAACACTTGTTATTCCAAGCAGTATTTGGGTTTGGTCAGATGATAGAACAGTAGCTGCTTTAACTGTAAATATTCCATGTACTATTAAAAATTATGGGAAAATTATTGGAATGGGCGGTAATGCAGGTCGTTATAATGCTTATTCTGGTACACCTGAAAGAAATGGATTTACAGGTGGACCTGCTGTAAACGTAACATCTTCTGGCGTTACTATTATTAACTATTCTGGTGCTTACATTGCTGGCGGTGGCGGTGGCGGTGGTGCATCAAGATGGGATACTAGTAGAGACCACCAAGCTGGCGGTGGTGGCGGTGCTGGCGGGGGTGATGCTGGTCGAGGTTCTACTAGTAGCAGTAACTACGGTAGAGGTGGACGTTATCCAAATGAAAAAGGATCAAGCCTACATGCTACTAGTACTTACACAGGTGCGCAAGCGGGTGGCAGTGCATACTATTCAACTGTAGGTGGCAACGGGGGAGGACGACTCCTTCCTGGAACTAGAGACACTAGAACAAATAGTTACGGTGGTGCTGGTGGAGAAGCAGGCGCTTGGGGCGGTGGGTACTATGATGGAGGTGGCGGCGGTGGCTGGGGATCTTCAGGCGGCGGCCCTGGAACTGGTATAAATGGCGGTACTGGTGCTGCGGGTGGAGCAGGTATTTCTAAAACAACTAGTTATAGTTTAACTAATAATGGCACAATTTACGGGTCTACATAAAATGCAAACATGGGATGAATATCACTATAATCAAGTTATCTACGTAACTGAGGCAGAAGCTCAAGACGCAGCTAATCAGGTTTTATTAGAAACTACAGCTACCTATAATTGGTGCTGTGAAATTCAAGTAGTTACACAAAATCCTGACGGTTCTTGGTTAATTCCAGTAGAGACTATATCTGAATTAGTAAAAGATATAGATGTCAACGACATAAGAATGTTTTCAATTAACTGTACAGTGACAAATTTTAATGCTCTTGGTGTAAGCATAACAGAGTTACGTGAGCACTATATTACTTGTTATGAAAACAAAATTAAACATTATAACTTAAGGGAAATAACTAAATTTTCGCATCCTTTAGATGGAGATTGGGCAGGTAATAAACCTGACTTATCTTCTGATGAAGTCATTATAACAAAAATTACTCCCACTACAATACTTGAGGCTTTACCTTGAACGAATTAAGTCTTTTAGGACATAGCTTTGCAATACAAGATGATATTGTTTCTTTTGAAGAAAATAAAATCATTTATAATATGTGCAAAGAGCTAAGAAAAACTTTAGAAAATGGAACGCCAGAAAATTGGGGCACTCAAAACTTTTCAACATTTAGTAATTACTCACCTAGTAAACATAAAAAGTTTAGATTACTTTTTAATAAAATTGAAGAATCAGTAAACTATTTTGCTGAAAGGCATGGGTGTAAAGAAAGTTTAGAAGATGTAGGAAGTTGGGTAAATTTTAATAAAGCTGACGATTATGTAGAAGAACACATACATACTAACTCAAGAGTAAGTGCTATATACTACTGTACTTCACCAGAAGGTTCAGCGCCTACAACCTTTATTTCTCCCTATAAAAATATGATGCCGTTTCCAGAAGAACCAAACTTTGTACATATTGAACCTTTGGAAAGAAGGCTGGTTCTTTTTAGATCGTACATACCCCACGCAGTTGGCAGGGGATTGAATATGAAAGAACGAATAACTTTTGCTGCTAACTATAGATAATAGGCTTTTAAACATATGCTAGGCTTTTCTGCCATATCAGAGACACCTATATCTCAGTCTACTACCAGTGCTGCTGCATTAGGATTTTTACCTACCAGTTTAGTTACACTAACGGCTAGTAGTCTTTTATTTGAAGGTACTGCAAATATAGCAACAAACTCTACTGCAGCTACATTTTCTTTAAATATTGACTTTGATGCAAAGGCTACTTCTAATGTAACAGGTACTGAAGCTACTACAACAGTAAATGACTTTACTTCTGTATTTGGTAAGGCTAACTTTACATTAAGTCCAACTACTGCCGCTTTTACTACAGGTCAAATTTTAGGTACTGGCTTAGCTAACTTTACGATACCCAGTACTACATCTGTATTTAATATAAATAATTTTGCAAGTGTAGAGGCCAAAGCTAATACTAATTTAAGTAGTGTTATTTCTAATGTATCTGCTGAAGATGTTGTAGGTATTGGTGCTGCAAATATAATTTCAAATAGTGTAAGTACTACATCAGTTGTAGATACACTTAGCTTTGATGCAAAAGCTAATTTAACTATAGCTTCAGTACTTAGTAATATTACTGCAAATGATTTTGAAGAAGTAGATGCTAAAGCAAATATAACAATACCATCTGCAACATTTACTAGTTTAGTTAATTCTTTTGCAGACGTAACAGGTAAAGCTACTACAACATTAGATACAAATTTACTGTCTTCTTCTGTTAATATAGACACACCTACTGCAGTAATATTTGATTATGGTCCATACGCAGAACAGTATTCCAAATCTCGTGTACTGTATGTACTAAGTCAAAAATCGCATGGTACTGAATTACGTACTTCTGGTTCTTCTAGTTTAACTACTAGTAATGTAGTTCATGTTCAAGTAGAAGATCGTTCTATTTATATAGGGCGTAGCCCAACTAACAATACTGTTTACATAGCAGCTTAAAGGATAAACAATGTCATACAAATGGCCTGATAAAGATAAAGATGAATTACTTGACTACAATGTTGATTGGTCACGTTTCTTAGGTACAGACACTATTTCTGGTGTTGATTGGTTTATAGATGACGCAAGTAATATTAAAACAGAGGTAAGCCCCGCACAAGTTGTGGACGGGCTACAGTTTGTACAGGCTACAAATACATTAACAGTAGCTACTATTAGGTTAAGTCTAGGTACTAATAATAAAAGATATAAGATTACGTGTAAGATAACTACAGTAGGTGCACTACAGTATGAACGTTCTGTATTTTTACGTGTAAAGGAGAAGTAATATGGCATATGATTATCTTGGATTAGTTAATGATGTAAATCGTAGGCTCAATGAAGTTGAATTAACTTCTTCTAACTTTGCTGCTACTACAGGTTTTTATAGTTTCGCTAAAGACGCAGTAAACTCTTCTATTGGTCATATACAACAAGAAGAGTACGAGTGGCCTTGGAACCATGTGGAAGAAACTGAAGTACTCCTTGCAGGTGAAACACGCTATAGCTATCCTTACGATGTAAAAACAATTAACTTAAATAGTTTTAGAATTAAACGTGACGATACATTATCAACAAATACTATTAAACTTAAAGTACTTAGTTACGAAGAATACCTTGACAAACACGTAGACACTGAGTATAACTCTAGTAATACAGGAACACCACGTTATATAGTACGTGCCCCTAGTCGAGAGTTATTAGTAGTGCCTACTCCTGACAAAGAATATGAGTTAGTTTACGAATATTATACAATGGGATTTGATCTTGAACTACACTCTGATGTACCTAATCTTCCTGAACAGTATCGTTATGTTATTGTAGATGGTGCAATGTACTACGTGTATCAATTTAGAGGTGACATGCAGGCAGCGCAGTTATCTATGCAAAAGTTCACACAGGGAATTAAGCAACTACGTAGCATAAACATAAATCGTACAGAATATGTACGTGACTTGAGAGTACACTTTTAATGGCAACACAATGGCAGACATTTCCTATTGAGTTTAGAGGTGGCCTTATCTCTAATCTTACTGCACTGCAGCAGGGTACTAATGCTGTAGGTTCTGCTACGTTACTACAAAACTTTGAAGTAAATAGAGAAGGTGGTTACTCTAAGTTAAAAGGGTACTCAAAATATAGCACAACAGAAGTTACAGGTAGTGGTACTATATTAGCTCTTAAAGTTATTAGTTCAGGTCGTATTGTAACGGCACGTAAAAATAACAATAATAAAACTCAGTACTATTATGGAACAGGCACTACGTGGTCTAGTCTAGGCGAAAGCGCACTTACCAATGGCGGCAAGGCCAAAAGTATTTTGTATAATTTAGACGGTGATGACAAAGTTATATTTGTAGATGGTACAAATTTTCCTGCTATATATAATACATCAGGTAATACTTTTGATTTCTTTAAAAATGATAGTAGCGGAGATCCTTACGACATTGGAACTAGTGATCCACAGGGTGCCTCAGACATAGCTATATTTAAAAATACTGCTTTTTATGCCAAAGGAAATAATTTATTTTTTACTGCTCCTTTTACAACACATGATTTTAATGTAGCTAATGGTGCAGGAAGTATAAATGTAGCAAACGATATTACAGGGTTAGCAGTTTTTCGTGAACAACTTATTATATTTACTACTGATACAATTAAAAGACTTACTGGAAGTAGTTCCTCAGATTTTCAAGTATCGCCTATTACAGACCGTATTGGTTGTATCAACGGTGATACTATTCAGGAAGTTGGCGGTGATATTATGTATCTCGCCCCTGATGGTATAAGGTTATTAAGTGCAACAGATCGTATTGGTGACTTTGGTTTAGATGTTGCGTCTGATTCTATAGTAAAAGATGCAACTAAATTTTTATCGCAGTCTCCTATTTATTGTTCTGTTGTATTAAAAGAAAAAGCTCAGTATCGTATTTTTTCATACATTGAGTCTGAACAGGTAGAGGCAGCTAAAGGTTTAATAGCAACTAAGTTTATATCTCAGGGTGCTGGTGGATTAGCATGGTCTACAGTCAAAGGTGTAAAAGCTTTTATCGCAGATAGTAGATACACATCTACACTAGAAACTTTAGCGTTTGCTAATAACGATGGTTATATCTATATTATGGAGACAGGTTCAGACTTTAATGGCCTTCCTATAGAAGCTATTTATGAATCTCCATTTATGCCTATATCAGACCCGCAGTTACGTAAAACATTTTATAAGATGACTCTGTACGCAGAGCCTACTGCAAATATGACACTAGACTTAAACATTAAATATGATTTTGCATCAGCTACAGACACAAAAGTAGTTCAGCCTTCTACACTACAAATAGCTAGTACTGGTAGTGAGGTATTCTTTTTTGGCGAGTCTCCCTCAATATTCTATAAACTGGCTGAGTGGAAAACTGAAACAGGATCTACTTCTCCCACAAATGGGCAAACAAGTTTTCTAGTAGAAAAAGTAAAATATAATGTAGGAACAGACGCATCAAGAGTTGTTGTGTATAAAAATGGTCAACTTCAGTCGGGATATAGTGTCTCTACTACCGCAACTACTGAAACCATTAAAGCAGCAGTTGTATCTAATTTTAATAATACAGTCACAACTGTATCCCCCGCCGTTACTGCTGCAGCATATAATACTACTATTGTTTTATCTAGTGGCGTTTTGACAACTGATGCTATAGAAATTTATGTACTACCAGTTAATGGTTCTGTTTCTAATAGTAGTAAATTTGGTGGGGAATTAGATAAAATTTATAATACTAATATTATTGGTTCTGGTAAGACTGTAGCAATAAGGCTAGAAGATTTTTCTACTAACCCTACTTTTACATTAGACACTGCATTATTAGAATACAGCCAAGAAGATAGACAATAAGGAAACAACATGGCAGGTTATACAAGACAAGACACCGCAAACAATATTGCTAATGGTAATGTTATTGATGCTGATGATTTTGACGCAGAATACAATGCTATTGAAGCTGGGTTTAATGCTTCTACAGGACATAAACACGATGGTAGTGCAGGAGAAGGTGCTCCTATTACAAAGGTAGGGCCAAGTCAAGACCTTGTTGTATCACCTAGTAGTGTCTTACCTAAAACAACAAACACATTAGATTTAGGTTCTGGTGGCGCGAAGTTTAAGAATGGTCACTTTGATGGTACTGTAAATACAGATGATCTTACAGTAACAGCAGGCGCTACAATATCAGGAAACGCTACTGTCGGCGGTACACTAGGTGTAACAGGAGCAACAACCTTATCTAGTACCGCAGCTATTACTGGAAACACTACTGTAGGTGGTACTTTAGGGGTTACTGGTGCGTCTACGTTAGATAGTGCTGCAGTTACAAACAACGCTACAGTAGGCGGTACACTAGGGGTTACTGGAAACACTACTGTAGGCGGTACACTAGGAGTTACTGGAAACACTACTGTAGCTGGTACTTTAGGTATTACAGGAGCATCTACATTAGATAGTGCTGATGTTACAAACAACGCTACAGTAGGAGGTACGTTAGGGGTTACAGGTAACAGTACGTTTAGTGGTACTCTCGATGTTACAAGTAACACTACTGTAGGTGGTACTTTAGGTGTTACTGGTGCTACTACTGTAGGTGGTACTTTAGGTGTTACTGGTGATACTACTTTTTCTGGCGGTGTAAATGTAGGTTCAGATACCCTTGAAGAGTATGTTCAGGATACTGTAGGTGGTATGGTCACAAGTAATACTGAAACTGGACTTTCTGTTACCTACGATGATACCAATGGCAAGTTAGATTTTGCATTGACTAAAGACCCTGTAATTACTTTAACAGGTGATGTCACTGGTACTGGTACTATGACAAATCTAGGAAACGTTAGTATTGCCACTACTGTAGGTTCAAACAAAGTTGCTTTGGGTACAGATACTACAGGTAATTACGTAGCAGGTGCTACTGCAGGTACAGGTGTTTCTATATCAGGTACTGCTGGTGAAGGTTGGTCGCCTACTATTTCTATTGGTCAAGCTGTTGGTACTACATCTAATGTTACGTTTAATGCAGTAACAGCTTCTCTAACAGGTAACGCATCATCAGCATCTACTGCTGCAGCTTTAACGGGTAATGTTACAAAATCTGGTAGTTTTACTGTAGATGCTTCTAGTGACATTAAATTGGATGCTGATAGCGGTAATTTTTATTTTGCAGATAATGGTAGTACAAAATTAACATTTGTTGTTGATGGTGGTAGTGGTCAAACAATTAGCTCAACTAACAGTCTTGTAGTACAAGGTGGGAACGCCAGTAATGAGAGCCTTACTTTAACAACTTCTGGTAGGATGAATTTAAATGCATCTGGAGCAGTCTTTGGTACTCAAGCAGGCATTGCCTTACAAGGCACTGGCGCTCAAAGGGGTGTTATTGATCTTAGCACTGCATCACAAATAAGTTTTAGGGTAGGTACAGGAAACTCACCTAGTGAAGAGCTTAGACTTACGACAAGTGGCGTAGGTGTACTTGGTGGATTACGTGTTGGTGATACAACCGCTCCTACTGATAATGATATACACGCTGTAGCTGATATAAGTGCAGGAGGCTCCTTTAAACTCACTGATGGCGCTTCAGACTGGTCGTTTGCGGTAGATTCAAGTAATAACCTTGTTATTAAGTATGGTACTAATACTGTCTTTAAACTCAGTACTGCAGGTGCGCTTACTGTAGAGGATAATGTAACAGCGTATACTGTTATATAAATGGATACTTTAACACCAGAAAAACTAGAAGCTATGCTAGATAGGGCTGCTAAAAAGGGTGCTAAACAGGCTCTGTGTGACTTAGGGTTATCTGATATGGACGCAGCTAGTGACATTAAAGAGTTGCGTAGTTTGTTAGACTCATGGCGAGATACTAAAAGAAGTGTGTGGAAGACACTAGTACAACTAGGAACTGTAGCAGTACTTACATTTATAACTACTGCATTATGGATGCAAGTGGGAAAATAAATGATTGAAGTACTAGCACTTGCTGGCGCAGTAACTAAGATAGCGGGTGCCGTTAGTTCTGCAGTTAAAGCTGGTAGTGATGTAGCTGATCTACTACCTCACTTTGGTAAACTAGCTAAACTTGACTCTGAAATACAACTGGCTGAAAAGGGTAGACATAAAGGCCCATTAGGTAGACTATCATCATCTGAAGAAGAAGGTTTCGCTATAGCCCAAGCTAAAATGAAACACAAAGAATGTATGGATGAATTACGTTCAGCGTGTCAGTTGTATGGACCACCAGGAATGTGGGATCTAGTTGTAAAGGAGCAAGCAGCAGCTAGACAAAGGCACAAAGAAGCATTAGAGCAACAGGCTGCAGCTAGAGATAAATTATTTTGGGGTTTATCATTGACAGCAGGTGTACTAATATTTATAATAGGCTTAGGCGCTATGACATGGGGATTAAACGAAGTAGTAAATGGATAATAAGGAAGTAACACAATGATGCAGTTTAAAGGATTTAAACCAGATGCAATGAATCGTATTGCAGGTTCTCTTGGCTATACAGGAGACATGAATAACTTTGACCAATACTTACAGGGTAATCCTAGTGCCATGCAAAAAATGGACTCGTACCGACAGGCAGCTATGGCTATGGCTAAAGGTGGTATGGTTAAAAAATACAATGAAGGTGGGGATGCTACTGGTGATGATGATGATGTAACTCTGCCCGTAGAGGACACTGGTAAAACTGTTGCAGAAGTTACTGTTGATAGACTTGAAGACCCTACAGGTTCTATGCCAGACAGTACCGTTGTAGACGCTGTAAAGGTAGAAACTAATGACAACCAAACAGTAGGTGATACTTCAGGTCAAGTAGGAGAAGCTGAAACTGGAACAGTATCTACCGTAGACACCGTATCTAAAATTGACGCTGTAGATCCTAGAGATCCCGTTAAAGTTGAGGCGGTTACTACTGCAGATAAGGTTGATGAAGAATCAAAAGTTGATGTGGTTGAGGGTGAAGTATCAGAGGGTGCTAAAGTAACCGCTGAACAACAAACAGAAAGCTCTGTATCTGATTTAGAAGCTGAACAGGGTGAAGCTATTCTCATGGAGAACCCTGTACAACGTGAGATAGAAGACGGTGAACTTATATCAGGAGCAGCTAATGCAGAGAAAGCTGCTAAGTTTACAGAAGAAGTACAGGCTGCAACTGCTACTCCCTCTGAGAAAGCTACTGTACAAGGACAGCTAGGTGAGTTAACTAAAGACTTTGATGCCAACAATCCCCCTGCATGGGCGGCGGGTGCACTACGAGGTGTTATGTCTAAGATGGCTTCTCGTGGCATATCTGCATCTAGTATGGCGGGTCAAGCTATGGTTCAAGCTGCAATGGAAAGTGCACTGCCTATTGCACAGGCTGATGCATCTACCTTCGCACAATTTGAAGCTCAGAACTTGTCTAACCGTCAGCAACGTGCTATGTTAGCAGCGCAGCAACGGGCTACGTTTATAGGACAAGAGTTCGATCAAGCTTTTCAGTCGCGTGTTATGAATGCAAGTAAAGTATCTGACGTAGCTAACATGAACTTTACTGCAGAGCAAACTATCGCATTAGAAAACAGTCGTATTGCTAATACAATGAACTTAGCTAACTTAAATAATAAGCAAGCTATGGTTATGGCTGAAGCTGCAGCATTATCTAACTTAGATATGGCTAATCTTAGCAATCGCCAGCAAGCTGCTGTTCAAAACGCACAAAACTTTATGACAATGGATATGGCTAACTTGTCTAATCAGCAGGCTGCTAATATGTTTCAAGCACAGTCTAGGGTACAGAGTATGTTTACGGATGCTGCTGCTGAAAATGCAGCTAATGCATTTAATGCTACATCAGAAAATCAAACTAACCAATTCTATGATAGCTTAAGTACACAAGTTAATCAATTTAATTCAACCCAAGCTAACGCTATTGCACAGTATAATTCAGGCCAGAAGAATGCTATGTCTCAGTTTAATGCTAACGTACAAAATCAACGTGAGCAATTTAATTCTAATAACAGATTAGTAGTAGATCAATTTAATGCTAACTGGCGTAGGCAAGTTGCTACTGTAGACAACGCTACTGTAAATAGGGTCAATGAATTAAACGCAAAGAATGCATTAGATGTATCTAATACTGCCTACAATAATATGTTTAGCTTCTATAATGACACAATGAAGTGGACATTTGATGCTTCTGAAAATGAAAAAGATAGGATCGCTAATTTAACTATGGAAGAAATGCGTCAAAAAGGATACGAGGATCGTGCTGATGATGCTAACAATTCCTCTTGGTGGAGTGCGGCAGGTAGCCTAGTAGGAAATATTTTAATGGCAGATGCAGATTCTATTGTCGGTAGTTGGTTTTAGTAAGGAGAAATAGTATGAACAACCATAGAACAGCGTACTTAAATGTACTACGAAAGGCACAGGCTAAGAAAGTAGCTACAGGAACTACTTCAGATAAGGGTGGTCTGTTACGTAGAACAATGAAGCCAGAAGAAACTGAGGCTACTAAAGAACCTAGTGAAATGGTTGTTGAATATGTACGTGAAATTAACATGGCAAGAAAGGCACTAGCAGATGGATAAAGGTCCAAGCTTCGACGCACCTGTAGGTGGACAAGGAATGGTAGCTGAGATGGGCAGTATGCCTTGGCAGCAACCAGCTAAGTATGATACAATAGATGAAGCGTTAGAGTTTTACTCCTCTCGTTTACTTGAACCTAAGTTTCAAGAGGAACTGCTTGATGTTATGGAGTTAGGCACACCCCTTGCTGCGTTATCTAATTCAATTCAACTAGGGGGTGTAATGCAGGGGCTGCACACACTAGACGTTGGCATACTTATACAACCAGTTCTACTAGAAATGCTTGCTTTTGTAGGTGATAAGAATGGTGTTAAATACGACATGGGATTGCGTGATCCCGACATCGATCCTGATAAGTTTCCAGATTCCAAGATTGCTCTGGCAGTAAAACGTGCTAGAAAAAACATGAAGGAAGATGATGAGGTAGAGCAGGGTGAAGAAGAAAGCGTAGAGGCTGTTGCTGAAGATGTAGTAGACAGCGTAAAAGGTTTAATGGCTAGGAGATAACAATGGCGTTTAATGCAGGTGCATTCATAGGTGGCTTTTCACAGGCCGTATCAGCACGTATACAAGAGAGCAATAAAGAAGTTGCACGTATACGTGAAGAAGAGCGCCTTGAGCAGCGCATGATAGATAAAGAGGCACGTGCTGCAGCAAGAGCGGATGAGGCAGACAGGCGTACACAAGAACGTGAGTTAGAGTTACTAACAGGACAGTTAGCTTTATATTACAGCCCAGAACAGACTACTAATATACTTAAATCAGGTAAGGCAGGTGCGACGTTTGCTTTAAATAAAGCTGAAGCATACAGTGCAGAAGACTTAGATCCTAGAACAATGTATGAAGTACAGGACTATGAGTTAGAGCGTTCAGAAGTTTCTCCTGTTGCCACATCGTTACGTACTGAGGCAAAGGCTGGACCAGCAGTTACTCAAGGAAGAGCCATTCCTTTTGCAGAAAAGTTTAAGCCTTTACCTAAAACATTAACAACTAAGGCTAAGACATTTGAAGCTAGACTTGTTGAGCTAGACTTTGCTATGTCACAAGCTAAGGATGCGGATGAAAAAGAAGCTCTTGAAAGTATGTACACTAATACACACGAAAAATACCTAGAGTTTAAAAAGAAAAACGATTTAGGTGGCGATTACTTTAGTAAACAATCTTTAGATAGCATTGTTAATAATGCTGTTAAGAGTAAGTTTAGAGGTAAAGAGTTTGTAGAATTAACTCCTGAAGGTCTGATTAAATCTTTTCAGAGTGGTAACGAAGGTGATGTTGCGGCACTATACCTAGATTCTTATTTAGCATTAGAGGCTCGCAGGCGGGCAGAGCCTTGGAAAGATGATGCAGGTGCTAAGACTGCTATTAATGAGGTGCTTAAAGAATATACTAAGTATAAAGCAACTTTAGTCAACAGAGTAGAGACTAATTATAATACAACAGTTGCAGAATTAAATGCAGGTGACGCAGACGATCAAGTCTTAGCTACTCAATTGCAGGTTAATGGTACTGCTGATTTTAAACCTGCTACCAAATCTGATGGAACACCTCGTAGTGTTAAAGATGTACTCGAAGAAAGACAAAGCTTCGATGCTAACACAGTTATACAATATGTCCATGATGGGAGAGTATATAGTGCAGTAAAAACTACTTTTGGTAATTTACTGTGGGGTCATCAGGGTTAATGGAAGATATGTTTGCACCTAAGCTACCGTCTTTTGATGGTGCAGAGGAACAAAGGGATGATGATCTTTTTGAGCCAAGTCCTATTATAGAATCTACTATTGTAGAGGATAGTTTTGCACCTGTAACAGCTACAGTTGACGAGGAAGAGACAGACGATCCCGCAGTGGAAGCTCCTTTATACAAGGCTCCTGATAAAAATATATACGCAAAAGTACAGCAGCAACAGCAAGTAGCAGAAGAGCCAGAGGGATTAGATCCTCGTGTAGACGCTTTGATGAATAAAGACTTTGACTTTGCGGAAGAAAACATAGATAACATTTACGCTACAGCCGTTACTAATTGGGAGCGTGAGCGTGTACTAAAAGATGATAGATACTACAAAGTAGAAGTAGAAGATATTACTAATATACAATTAGGGGATGATGTAAGAAAACCTACACGTGAAGAAGTCCTGCGTGACTACATGATAGAGCGTGAAGATCGTGCCTACATGGTAGACGAAATGATAAAGAGTGATAACCCTATACGTAAAGAGTTGGCATCTACATTAGTAGACCAAGGTTACTCACCCTTAACTATTACATACATAATCGAAGGCGCAGAGTGGTCACCCTTTTTAGGTGCTGCTTTAGGTATTGCTGACATACCTGAAAATGTAGCTAACGCAAGGCAAGCTTACGAAGACGGTGAGTACGGGGTTATGGCTATTAACCTTGGCATTAGTGCAGCGGAACTTGCCTTTACTATAACAGGAACAAAACAAATAGCAGCACCTGTGCTGAAAGGTCTTAAAAACAAGACTACAGGCGCTCGTACTATGGCAGAGATAGAGAAAAACTCTGCTTCTGTTACGGCTGCTAAACAAGCAGAAGCTAAAAAGGTAGCTGACGAAAACTCTGACATTGCAGATCAACTTATTGACGAATACGAAGCCAGTATATCTGAGGCTACTGGTAAAGCTGTTGTAGTTTCAAAGACAGTTAATGGTAAAAAGACACTAGACTTTAATGC
>MDSX01095985.1_pt1 | contig 23093 bp, 26 predicted proteins | sample 811141 | NCBI WGS metagenome assembly MDSX01 (sample SAMN05326642, study PRJNA326480) | marine metagenome | isolation source: seawater | place: Atlantic Ocean: South East | collected 2010
AGGTAACAATGAGTTTCGTTGAGATGCGTGTCTATGAATTGAAACCCGGCACCGCAAACGCTTATGTCGGTAGGTACCTTGAGGAAGGTTTCGCGATTCAAAAAAGCCACTTGGGTGAGCCAGTTGGATACTACGTAAGTGAAGTAGGTGACCTAAACCAAGTCATCCATATGTGGCGATACCAGAGTTTCGAAGAGCGAACAGAAAAGCGTCAGGCATTGTTTTCTGACCCGGCATGGTTGGAGTACGTCGCCAAGGTGGGACCAATGTTGCTGAATCAACGCAATGTGATTCTCAATGACATACTTAGCTAACGACCTAAGCCCCGCTGATAAGTAACACGGAAACAACCGCTAGGAACACGCCCAAAAACCTTTGAGGTGTTAAGCGTTCGTTGAGAATTAAACGAGCTAAAAGAACCGTCACTGCTGGATAGAGGCTTGCGATCACAGCTACCGACCCCAGTTGCCCGTACTTCAGAGCGAAGAGGAAGGCGACGTTTGCACCTGTGTCACAGATAGCACATAGAAAAAGCGCTACCCAGTTTCCTTGAGGACGCAGTGATGAGCCTCTTAACGCGGAAACAATTAAAATCAGCCCGATCGCTGATGTGCGCCCAGCAACAATCGGCCATGGAGCAGCGGTTTCGTTCGTTTCGCTTAAAAGAGCGAAGAATAGGCCGAAACCAACACCCGATAGCAGCGCTTCAACCACAACCGAACTGCGCACCCGGGCAGAGACCCCTCCGCGTTGCATACTCAAAATGAGCACACCTGTCATTCCAACAAAAATCCCAAACCACGTTCTTAATAGCTGTTGGTCGCCGCGCAGCACTCCCCAAAACACTGGCAGTGCTGTGGCCGCAACCGCTGAAATGGGCGCGAAAGCTGCCATGGGACCTCGAGATAGTCCCCTATATAAGAGACCCAGGCCGACTAATCCACTAATGCCAGCACAACTGCCGAAGACCCAATCGCGAATATCGATGCCGCTTGCTACAAACGGGGCTACAAGACAAAGAGGCACCGCTCCTAATAGAGAAATAGTGAAGAGCACTTGAATAGTGGAATTACGACGGGAAGAAACACCTCCAAAGAAATCTCCCGATCCGTAGAGAATTGCGGTAAGCAAAGCCAACAAGGAAGCCATACAGACGCATGCAATCATCAAGCGCACTCTGAGGCAATTGATTTTCGCTAATAGAAATCAAAGGAGTTTCAAACGTGGCCTTCTCACCTTTCCTTAACAACATAATGTTGCTCTAGTGCGCCGAAGTCCGGTCGGCTACAAACGCGAAGGAAGCCAGAAATGTCAAATTCTCTGATGGAAAAGTGGGCAGCAGGAAACGAGGTATTGGGCAGTTGGCTTTCGATACCGGACCCACACGCCGCCGAAGTCGTTTCGCGAGTGGGCTTCGACTATGTCTGTGTTGATATGCAACACGGAATAGCTGACTACCAAGCTGCTGCGGCAATGATTCAAGCTATAAACGTTGGGCGAAATGGCACTCCGATATGCAGGGTTCCTTGGAACGAACCGGGAATCATTGGACGAATGCTTGACGCAGGGGCGAGAGCAATAATTGTGCCCATGGTCAATTCGGTAGCTGAAGCCGTGCGAGCAGTCGAAGCAACTAAATACCCACCCCTTGGCCAGCGGAGCTATGGGCCAACGATTATTGGAGCGCGAGCCCGAAACGAAGGTGAAGATTACTACCCCACGGCTAATGAGACCAACGGCTGCATCCCCATGATTGAAACTCGCGATGCGGTCGAAAATCTTGACGGCATTCTTTCTGTAGAAGGGGTCGATGCAATCTATGTCGGACCCGCAGATCTCTCGTTGAGTTTCGGCTATGGCCCCAATTACAGCGATGACAACCAGGAATACAAAGAAGTCTTAGAACATATCGTTGAACGCTGTAAGAGTGCGGGAAAAGTTGCTGGAATTCACTCGACAGTCGGTCTCGCTAATAATCGGCGAGACAAGGGATTCATGATGCAGACGATAAGTGGTGATATAGCTGCACTAGCGAAAGGCAGCTTCCAAGATCTGAAAAATGCTCGAGCCGGTGAAGCGGGAGACGGCTCAACGAAGATTTACTAGAAACCTTTTGCATCAACTTCGTAGCCGGGTGCGATGAGTGCACATCACGAATAGTGCGCCGGCAACAGCGACCAGAAAGCCAGCGATTTGGAATGCCGCTGCCATCGAAAATGAATCGCTAATCCAACCTAAAGCGGGCGGTCCGATTACGAAGCCAACATCGCCGGCAGATCGGTAAAGCCCAACCCCTAATCCCCTCAGATGCTCAGGAAAAAGGTCCGCAACGAACGCTGCTGGCGCTGGGCCTGCAGTGCCCGTGCCTAATGTCAGAATGACATTCCCAGTTACGAACCAGAGGGAAGTTCCGCTGTAGGCAATGACCAAGGTGCCCAAGCCTGCAGCGACACCCGAAAAAGCTATTACCCAACCTTGGCCTATATTCTCCGTCGCCCACGTTGCGGGCCACAGTGTAAATAGCGTCATGACTCCAGTAGCGGTGAAAACCAGACCTATTTCGCCAGGTCCCCATCCGAGGTTTGCGTCAGCTTGCAATGGGACAAGAGTGGCGCGAGTGCCTGCTCTAGTCATGAAAATTGTTGCCGTAACAAATGCAATCGCTAGAAAAGGCAAACTCTTTACTATGTGTGCCACCTCGCCTTTAGGTTTGCCCGAATCTGTCGGCGATGCTGTGAGAGTGCGAGTTTCAGGCAATCGACAAATTGCATATGTGGCAGCAAAGACAGCTAGTACCCCAACTAGGTAAAACGGTGCTGCAAGTCCCCATCTTTCGGCAACGAGTCCGCCGATTCCCGGTCCCATTGCCACACCGACACTCAAAGCCCACTGATTAGTTGCTACGTAGCGCGCTCGGCGGTTAGGTGGCGCAATGTCAATTAGATAGATCAGAGCTCCGCTCATGTAGAAGGCGGAGCCGGCGCCCGCAACGAAGCGCCACATAAGCAAAGAGCCGATGCCCGTTGCTAGCCCTGAACCGAACATTCCAATCGATGTGAGCACGGGTCCGCCCACCAACAAGATCCGTCTCCCGAACCGATCCGCAATGATTCCAGCTGGAATATTCAAAATTAATCGGGCCAGAGCAAAGACCGTCAAGGTCAAGCCGACGACCGAAGTGCTTACTCCGAAGTTGCTGGCGTACAGAGGCAGAACAGGCCCCACTACACCCTGACCAGCCATAACGAGAAAGGTCGCAAAGCATAGGACTAGCAGCTGCTCCCCATCACGTATTTTCTCGATCAGAGTGTGCACAGTTCATTGCTATCACTGGTCCTGCTACGTTGAGGCGATGTCATTACCATGCCATTACAGGGAAAGGGGACCCAGTGAAGGTTGACTATCCAATAATTTCAGCGGACTCTCATATTGCAGAGGCTCCTAATACGTATATCGATTACATCGACCCAAAGTGGCGACACGTAGCGCCGCACGTAGTAGAAACCGACGACAAAGGTGATCTGTACGTAATTGATGGGATGAAAAGAACCATCAATATGGGCCTGATAGCGGCGGCAGGCCAGGCTGCAGAGGACCTTAACCCCAAAGCAAAATGGGACGATCTGCCCAGGAGTGGGTGGGATTCGAACTATCGGATCGCGGACCAAAACCGCGACGGTGTTTCGGCAGAAGTGATCTACCCATCAGTTGGGATGGTTTTGTGTAATCATCCGGATCTTGATTACAAGAAAGCATCCATGGACGCTTATAACAGGTGGATCGCAGATTATTGCTCCGTGGATTCCAATCGGCTTTTAGCCATAGCCCAAACCCCTCTCCGCACGGTTGAAGAGGGGATTGACGATCTGATGAGAATGAAGAATCAAGGCATGCGCGGCGTAATGATGCCCGGAAACCCAGGCACTGAATTTGATTACGACGACCCTCAATGGGACCCCTTCTGGCAAGCTGCAATTGACCTACAACTTCCCTTATCGTGGCACATACTCACCACGCGTGAATCTGGACGGCCCCGAGGCCCGAAAGCCAACTCGTTTATGACCATCATCCGCGCGAATCAAGACATCATGGGGACTTTGGTTTTCGGTGGCGTATTCGAACGAAACGAGGGTCTCAAGGTTGTCTGCGTTGAGGCGGACGCAGGTTGGGTTCCTCATTACATGTACCGAATGGATCACGCATACAAGCGACACCGCTACTGGCTGCCACCTGGACAAGAGTTATCAAAGCTACCTAGCGAGTATTTCCGTCAGCACATCTACACCACTTTTCAGGACGACTGGATTGCTTTCAAAATGGTGGATCACGTGAATCACGAGCGATTGCTATGGGCAAATGATTTTCCGCACAGCGATAGTACCTGGCCATGGAGCCAAGAAATGCTCGATGAACACGCGGCCCACTTGACTGACAAGCAAGCAGAGGACATCTTGTGCAGAAATAGCGCTGACCTTTATGGCATCGATGTAGCAACTCTTCCTATCGGAGGAGATAGTTTGGCCGCTACTGTCTAAGGATCAGCGGTTGTGGAATTAGATTCATCGCGAGTAACAACTGAGAATTTTCTTACCTCACAAGAGACCTATTATTTAAATGGGTGGACCGATGGTCTGCCAATAATTCCACCGACTCCCGAACTAGTCCAAGCTTGTCTTGATTGGGCTCTGTTGCCAGCGGACCACCTCGTAGGGATCGAGCCAGTACGTGAGCGCCTGATCACTGCAGAAAAGCTCGCCGTCAATAGTGTTATGGCAGGCTGTTTGCCAGAGCACTTTCCACTTGTAGTGACAGCATTTACCGCAATGCTGCAACCAGAGTTTCTTTTGCATGGAGCAACGGCTTCGACAGGTGGGTGTGCAGTGTTGTTGATTGTTAATGGTCCGATCCGTGAGCAACTCGGGATGCTAGGCACGTTTAATGCGCTTGGGAACACAGATAGAGCTTCATCGGTAGTCGGTCGGGCTGTGCGGCTGGCCCTTATGAATTTGCTTGATGTGAGACCAGGAGAAATTGATCGCTCGACGCTAGGTCATCCTGGGAAGTTCTCGTATTGCCTTGTCGAAGACGAAGAAAACTCTCCATGGTCCTCTTTAGCTGAAGAACGATTGGGAATCTCGGGTCTATCTGCAGTCACGGCCATTGCCTGTATGGCGCCTAGACAAATTATGAACGAGTGGACTACCAAACCGGAGGAACTTTGCGAGACGATTGCAGCAGAAATCAGAGCTAATCAGCTCAACTACTCCATATGGGCTGGAAATTATGTAGTTGTTGTTCCTCCCCAGTTGCGGCAACACTTCGATGAAGCTGGGTGGAGCAAGGCTGACATACAGAACCGCGTTTTCGAACGGGCATGTGTGAAGAGAGGAGCTTGGGGGGAAGTTGGCAAAGGCTCGGTGGTCAAAGATCGCGCAGAACGAGAATACAGGGCCTTAGAGTCACCCAATGATCTAATGATTGTGGCTGCCGGAGGTCCTGCAGGTGGATTTGCCCAAGTGATTCCGCCTTGGCTCGGAACAAAGAGCCGCGCAGCTACAGTAGCCGTGGGTGCATGCGTCGACTGTGAGGTTCCATAAATGGAGTTACTAGACCCTAGCCACGAACAATTTCCTCATCCGTCGACGGTCCCTAATCGTTTGAAGACCTTTCAAGGTGCGGTAATTGGTTTGCTGTCTAACGGTAAGGAAAATACCGCACCTTTTTTCGATCGAGTCGAAACCATCCTCCGCGACGAATACGAAGTTGCCGACGTAGTGCGTCGAATAAAATCTAATTACAGCGCTCCCGCCGAGGACGAATTAATGCGCGAAGCTATGGGTTGGGATGCTGTCCTTAGCGGAGTCGGGGACTGAGGGAGCTGTTCGTCGTGCAGTTTGCACGACGCAGTCATCGCTGAGCGAAACGGTATCCCTGCGATGAGCATTATGACCGTACCTTTTGTTGATGCAGCGGAACTCATGGCCCGCGTCCAAGGCGTCCCTGCTCACCCTTTCGCAACGATTGACCATCCAATTGCAAGCGCAGATTCTGAAGGTCTCGAGGCGCGAGCACGGGCGGCGGTCGAAAAAGCATTCGCAATACTGACGACTAACTAATTCACTCCGAACTAATTACTGCGTAGTCGAGCGGTAATGCGGTCGTCCTCTTGAGTTCTTCCATCTCGAAAATAGTTCGGACGTCGTATAGGGCAACCCTCTCGATCAGTCGCTTATAGAAGTCGTCGTACGACTTCATGTCGGGGACCACCACTCGCAGCATGTAGTCGATTTCGCCGCTCGTGCGAAACGCTTCGACGATTTCTGGGAACTCTACGATTGCGCTGCTGAAATCGTCTAGCCACGAGGCCGAGTGATCATTCGTGCGAATTTGCACTAGCGCACTTATGTCCAACGACAATTGAGAGGGATCTAAAATAGCTACCTCGCGCTGAATAATCCCTTGGTCTCGCAGACTTTGAATTCGTCGCCAGCACGGTGTGGCGGTTAAGCCGACGGCATCACCTATTTCGCGCGATGAGCGCGTAGCATCTGACTGCATAAGATGCAGGATTTCACGATCAATTAGGTCCATATCAAGATAATAATGCTTAAAAAAAGATGATTCAGCAATAAAAATGCAAAAAAACGGGAAAGCGGGATACAGGCAACAATAACGTTTCGCCGGTCGGCCCCTACGATCCTGATATGCGCCTTCGGGGATTTTTTACTGACCACCCAACTTCGGTTGGCGAGTCCTACGGTGAGCACTTTGTCTTCGCTATCCGATTTGCTCGTGCAACAGCGGGCGCATCACTAGCTGCCGCTGTACATGCCGTTTTCCCGCGTCTTTTCCAGACAACTGCTAGTTCAAAGATTCGCGAGCTGCATTCACTGATGGAATCTGGCCCGCGAGCCCATGCAACTGAGGAACTGGCTGACAAGCAAAATAGTCCTTCGAGATAAGGGCTATTTTTGAGGCGTGACGAGTGGCTTGAAGAATAGACCCGGCGACCTAGTTGTATGTGGGTGGGGTGAAAGCGATCCGGAGTATGCCCATTACCATGACACCGAATGGGGCGTTCCGGTCACGAACGATTTGGGGCTCTATGAAAAAATGTGCTTGGAAGGCTTCCAAGCTGGTCTGTCATGGCTGACTATCTTGCGAAAGAGAGAAAATTTCCGCGAGGCATTTGCAGGATTCCAAATGGAAGCAGTCGCACAATTTAATGAGACCGATGTTCGAAGGTTGCTTCAAAATTCAGGGATAATCCGGCACCGCGGAAAAATTGAAGCGACAATTAGCAATGCTAGGGCTGCGATAGCGACGATAGAGCAGTTCGGCTCATTAGCCCGTTTTTTCTGGAGTTACGAACCAAATGGTTACGAAGGCATCCGTGACCTCTCCGCGATGAGGGCTAAGACACCAGAGTCGGAGGCTATGAGTAAAGCACTTAAAAAATTGGGGTGGCGATTTGTGGGGCCGACAACCTGTTACTCCCTGATGCAGGCCGATGGCATCGTCAACGACCACCTCCATGGTTGCTTTCGTCACGCCGAAATAGAAGTCGAAAGACAGGCAATCCATAAGCGAACCTAGAGCTCGCTAATAAGGGGTGCTCAAGCATATGAACGGAAACCACAGAACTTCTTAGGGCTCGACACACCATGCGTTCGAAATGCGTACCATCCGAGATGTTATGAAAAGTGAAAAAACTTACTATCAGGTTAATCAACCTGAGCCAGTTCCTATGACTCGTTCGGGTGTAGGAGGCTGCTTCGGGTGCTCGCCGTCTAACGATCTTGGCCTTCAGTTGCAATTTACCCAGTATGGAGACGGGACAATTGAAGCTCGCCATCAAACAGCCCAACATCATTGCGGGTTCGACACAGTTATTCATGGGGGCATACAGGCAACGCTTCTTGATGAGGTAATGGGCGTTGCAGCGCAGAGCTCTCTACCCAGCGACGGATCCGACTTAGCGTGCGCCACTGCTGAAATGCACCTCGAGTACCTGAGACCTGCTTTCCTCGCCAATGAGGTCATTTGCCGAGCTTGGGTGACGGAGATTGATGGTAGAGATATATACGTTGAGGGTGCACTGCTATCTGCAGACGCAGCTCCCTCAACAAAGGCGACCTCCAGGTGGCGCCAAATGCGATATGAACCAACATGAGCTGAGGGCCATTCCCTCAAACAGAGATAACCCCGTCCTCAGTCGCGAGGTGTGTCATAGCTACATCATGGATTTCGTTAGGTAAACCATCGAGAACATAACGCTGAGCAGTAACCCCAACTCTAAGACAATTCTCCTCTAGGCGAGCCAAGAGCTCGTCATATAGACCTAAACCGTTCCCCAAGCGATTGCCGGCAGTATCGAATGCCAGTGCGGGCACAAGCGCAACTGAAATCCGGTTAATAGGAACTTCTGGAGAGCCTTCGACTGGTTGAAAAAAGCCATAACGGTGTTTTTCGAGAGGTGTGGTAGCGCTGTGAACCGATAGCGGCCCAGACGAAGGCGTGCGAGTGATCAGGAAGCTTTCCCATCCAATTGTCGCTGCGAGCGATTCGAGATTCGGTTCGTGCGACATTGATCGATAAAAGAGAAACATGCCCGACTTTGCGTCCAAGAACAGGCGGAGTGCCGAGACTATTGCGTTGTTAGTTGCGACGTCGATATCGCACCGGTCAGCGCGAAGTTGCTTCCGTAAACGATCTTTTTCCGCCCTAATGACTTCAACCCCCACTTACATTTGCCTCGGCATCTGCGTTAAGTGCAACGTGTTCATCCGGATCCTGCAACCAAAAGTTAGGCAGTGAAACCTTTCGGGGGCCTCCGGCATGACTTCTTTTTACCCGAACTCCTTCGGGAGGCAACGTCAGATCTTTATCAAAATCACAAGTTACATCGACCAAATCTTGAAGGGACTCGACTGCGTGAAGACGCCGGCGAATTTCCTTGCCAACAGGCCACCCTGCGACGTACCAGCCGGCATGCTTGCGGAATCGACGTATGACATCTTTTTCACTTTGCTCGTAAAAACTGGTGAGGCGAGCGGCGTGATCGAGCATCACGTCTGCGACCAGCCCCAGATTCGGTGTGCTAAATAATGGCTCCTCACCGTTCAAGACAGCTACGAGATCAGCAAATAGCCAAGGTCGTCCGAGACAACCGCGGCCTATCTCCACGCCAGCAGCACCTGTATGGCGAATCATTCTAAGAGCATCCCAAGCTTCCCAGATATCACCATTTCCAAATACTGGAATACTTACGTGCTCCACGAGTTCCGCTATGGCATCCCAATCTGCATGGCCTGAATATAAATCCTTTGCAGTTCTAGCGTGAAGTGTGACCCCAACGCATCCTGTCTCCTGCGCAATTCTGCCGCTGTCAAGAAATGTAAGATGCTCGTCGTCGAGCCCCTTTCGAAACTTGATAGTTACTGGGACTTCGTCGGCAGCTCGTACGGCCGATTCAACTATGGACGCAAGTAGACGACGCTTAAAGGGAATAGCGGCACCTCCACCGTTCTTTGTAACTTTCGGTGCCGGGCATCCAAAGTTCATATCGATGTGATCGACACGAAGTCGCTCTTTGAGCATTTGGATTGAGCGATACACCGATTCTGGCTCTGTTCCGTACAACTGAATTGATCGGATGGGTTCGTCCTTACCGAACTCGGCCAATTTCCAGGTGAGAGGATTCTCTTCTACCAAAGCTCTGGCGGTAATCATTTGGTTGACGTAAAGGGCGGCGCCCCACCCCAAGCAAAGAGAACGAAACGGCCAGTCCGTAACACCGGCCATGGGAGCGAGAACCACTGGCGTTTCGAGTCTGATCGGCCCAAGGTCGACGGCGGCGATTTCGCCTAGGGCTGCTGGCACCAAGTTTTCGTTTAAGGGGCTTCTATAGGCCATCATAAGAACACCGATTTGTTCGTAGCGGTTAGCTCAACTCCCGCCAGGCGCAATAACTCAACTGTTTCAACCATAGGTAAACCTATGACGTTTGAGTGGCTTCCGTTAATACGTTTAACGAATGCGGTCGCCGCTCCCTGAATCGCATAGCCGCCAGCTTTATCAAGAGACTCACCACGATCTAGATACCACTCGATCAGTTCTTCCGTCATGGGTGCGAATTCAACTTCGGTTGTTACCAGTTTGGTAAAAACTCGATCAAAGGATTTGACGGTGACGCCCGTCATTACCTGATGGACATTTCCGGACAAAGAGCGGAGCATACTTTCAGCTTTTTCTAGGTCGTCGGGCTTACCGAATACCTCTCCATCAAGAACGACGCAAGTGTCTGCTGCCAGGATTGCGTCACCCTCAGCAGCGAACGCCTTTGAAACAGAAAGTCTTTGAACATAGACGTCTGCTTCCTCGCCTATCTTCAAAGCCTCGTCCACGGACGGAATCGCAACGTCAAATTTAAGACCGAGCTGAGATAGCAGATCTCTTCGACGAGGAGAGCTAGATGCGAGAACAATCTGAGGAGCCACTTCTCCAGTGTGTCGTATATCGCCGTCCCTCCCTACCTTGTAGCTCGTTGAAGTAAGGCTCAGCACTGGTGTTGGAATCTAAATAGATCGCTTGATTGCGGGAGATCTCAAACGGTTTCTCTTATTGGGTTCTTAACTTGACTTCAGTCGTCGGTATTGCTCATCAGGAATAAATTTTTTGAACTCGAAATCTTTTCCAGATCGATGATGAAAAGTTCCTACGCGACGAAATTAAGGGCGTCGTTGGTAACCGCTAACACTTTTACTGACTATTTAATTAACTCGCAGTGATCAGATTGGTTACTGTTCCCTGCGTGGAATTTAATCTCGCTCGGCTGATAGCGGCGATCTCGGAAGCCCATCCGGACCGTGTGGCATTAGTGCACAAATCAAAACAGATTTCCTTCCCAACTTTTGTTGAGCGGTACCGTCGCTTTGGTTCAGCATTAAATGCATCTGGTCTATCTTGTCGAGTCGAGCGTTCAGAGTTGGAAGGCCACATGAGTGGTCAAGACCATGTGGCCTTATTCCTCAATAATGAATGTGAGTACCTCGAGTCGATGCTGGGCGCTTGGGCCGGCCGAGTTGCCTCTTTCAATGTGAATCATCGCTACATTGCCGACGAATTGCACTACCTATTGACTGATGCTGACGCAAAGGCAGTTGTCGTTAATTCGATGTATGCGCCGAATCTGGCTGAGGTCTTACCGCAGCTACCGAATTTGGGGTTGATTGTTCAAGTTCCCGATGAGTCGGGTAACGGTTTGTTGCCCGGTGCTATTTACTACGAAGATTTTTTGCGGGAGCAAGAGCCGCGAGATCTCGATGACTGCTCTCCTGACGACTTATACCTTCTATACACGGGCGGCACTACAGGTATGCCTAAAGGTGTGCTTTGGCGGAACGCAGACTTCTTTGTCGGCGCATTAGGAGGCTTAGATAGGAAAACAGGCCTTGATTACGACTCATACGCCGAAGTGGCATCGGCGGCTGCGAGAGGAACTATTAAATGGATGACTAGCGCTCCGTTTATGCACGGTGCTGCACAATGGATCGCTTTGCAAGCTCTGACGATGGGTCACACGGTGGTCCTTCCGGATGTCACCGACCGTTACGATGCGGCGAGCGTATTGGCAGCTTGCGACCGAGAGGGTGTTGAATTCCTGCAAATAGTTGGTGATGCCTTCGCCCGGCCATTGCTTGACGCCAGGAAAGCGAACGGATCCTCGCCGCACGCGCTTCGATCGATTATCAGCGGTGGCGCTGTTCTTCATTCAGAATTGAAACAAGAACTCAAATATCAGTTCGAAGGAATAACGATTCGTGACTCGATTGGGTCCAGCGAGACGGGCGTGCAGGGAAGCAATGTCAGTGCCAAGAAGGAGAAAGCCACGACGGGTGACTTCCAACCGGCTCCCGGGAGCACGGTGGTTAACGAATCTATGTCGAGTCGACTGACCCCTGGATCTAATGAGATTGGCTGGTTCGCGATGGCGGGCCGAGTGCCACTTGGTTATCTCAACGACTCCGAGAAGACTGGCCATACATTCCCGGTGATAGACGGCATTCGATATTCCGTTCCAGGCGACAGAGCAAAGCTGCTTTCGGACGGTCGGGTTCAGGTTTTGGGCCGTGACTCAGTAACGATAAATTCCGGAGGTGAAAAAATCTTCGCTGAAGAGGTAGAAACGGCCGTGAAAAGCCACCCAGCAGTCTACGACGCCGTTGTATGCGGCAGGCCAAGCTCAAGGTGGGGGAGCGAAGTCGTTGCAATTGTTCAACTGCTGGAAGGTTATGAAGGGCTAGAGCCAGAGATCATCGAACACTGCGGTCAGCACATTGCGCGTTATAAGCGACCGAAAGCAGTGGTTGCAGTAAGCCAAATTAAACGAAGTCCAGCAGGCAAACCGGATTATCGTTGGGCGAATTCGATAGCTCTTGAAACGAAACAAATTTGACGGATCCGTCGCTAAACCGCGATCTACTGCAAAGGCGAACAGTTCGCGTATTGCAAATGGGTGTTGTGCCCGGCGGTCTAGCTATGGGGACCTCCTATTCGGTGGCCGCCTTACTCGGTAGTGAAATTACCGGTAGTGATACATTGGGCGCACTTGCAGCCGTAGGTCTTAGCATTGGTCAAAGTCTGGCAGGAATACCAATAGCGGGCTTAATGGCCCGTCGTGGCAGGCGAATTGGAATTGGCACCGCTTATCTGGTCGGTTCGATCGGCGCAAGTTGTTCCTTGTTAGCGGCTTTGACCGAAATTTATGTCCTGTTAGTGATTGGCATGACCTTATGCGGGTGTGGGCAGGCAGGAAACCTAGCGGCAAGGTACGCGGGCTCTGACTTGGCAACGGATGACAATCGAGCTCGAAGCATTAGTTTGGTTATCTGGGCTAACACGATCGGCTCGGTTCTGGGACCAACTGTGGGCCTAGGGCTACGGTCTCTTGCTGGTCCTTCTAACGGCGGAAGTGGCTTTGCTTTTTCCTACTTAGTTTCAATCACTCTGTTTGTGGTGGCTGCTGCCGGCATACTTCGGCGCCTTCGACCAGACCCGCTGCTATTAATCGCAGACGAAAGCAAATCCTCTATCCGAGGACCGCGCTTTTCTGACCTAGCGTTAATTTTTAGGCAGCCAGCTGCACGCATTGCATTACTTGGGATGATGCTTTCACAGGGCGTAATGGTCGGCGTAATGACGGTGACGCCACTTCATATGCGAGATGGAAATCAGGACCCGCTCATCATCGGGTTAATGATCTCTCTCCATATTGTGGGCATGTACGCGTTTTCGCCTTTGATAGGTCGAATTGCGGATCGAATAAGCAAAGAACTACTTATCGGTATCGGCGCAATTATCGCAGCTATCGGTTCGGAAATTGCATCGCATACGGAAGCTCCAGATGCTGCAGGACACATGATTGGTCTGTTTCTGATCGGCATCGGGTGGTGTTCATCTTTAGTTGCTGGCAGCGCCCTAATGACCGAAACTTTTCCTCCAGAAGTCCGAGTTGCTACGCAGTCGACGTCTGATGTCCTCATGACAGCCACGGGGGCTGTTGCTGGTATCTCTTCCGGACTTGCCGTCGAGCAGCGGAGCTATCATGATTTGGCGCACTGGGCGGCACTGGTTGCAGTTTTTTTGGCAGTGATCGCCTCGATTGCAGTCGTCCAGCAATCGAGGATCAGGGAAAGTGAAGTAGATCCGCAATAGCTGGAGGGAAAGATGCCATTTCATCACGTCGCGTACTCAACGAAAAATCTAGAAGCGACCCGTCACTTCTACGAGGACCTATTCGGCTTTCCTTTGGTCAATACCGAGTTTCACGATAGAGAAGACGGGTGGATCAAACACGTCTTTTTTGATAGCGGAAATGGCCAATGCATAGCTTTTTTTGCGTTTGAAAATATTGGCGAGCGTTCAGATTGGACCACCGATGTCAGCGAATCCCTCGGCGTCCCCGTATTCATTAACCACGCAGCATTTGAGGCGACTGAAGAGATGCAAGAATCCGTGCGAGCTCGGATGGAGGCGGAAGGAATTCAGCCGACAATGGAAATTGATCATGGCTGGTGCTACTCCCTTTACTACCTCGACCCCAATCAGGTGCTCGTCGAACTATGTCGCGACACCAAAGGTATGCCGATCAACAAAAAAGAAGCAGCCCGACTGTTGGTAGCACCCACTGCAACTTCAGCCTGACTATGTCAGTAGAGCGAGAATTTGTAGGGTTAGATTCGCCTGTCGTCGGACGTGCTGGTTCGGGGGGATACCCCTGCCAGGGCGTATACCACCGACCTCGAGGTAGTCGCCCTACGGTTGCGATAATTGCCTCCCACTACAACGTAGATTTCAGCGAGCATTATTTGGCCGACCTTTGCGCTGCCCGCGGCGTTGGTTTCTTAGGTTGGAACACGCGCTTTCGCGGCGCCGAAGCATATTTCTTATTAGACCACGCGGTGGCCGAGATAGGAGTTGGGGTGCGATGGCTAAGGGAGCAAGCAGGGATAGAGACCGTTGTCCTGCTTGGCAATTCGGGTGGCGGATCCCTTATGGCGGCCTACCAATCGCAGGCCGTAGACCCAAATTTGGCGCCCGAGTACGGGAGGAAGTTCATTCACGATGCTGCCCAAGAAGTACCCGGAGCGGACCTTTACATTTCAATGATGGCTCACCTAGGTCGTCCCGAAGTTCTCACGAACTGGATGGATCCATCAGTCCAAAAAGAAAGTGACCCGTTCAGCGTCAACGAACAATTCAATGCGTATGCCCATGAGCGGCAAATACCCTTTCCGCAAAGCTTTATTGACGCGTACAGACGAGAACAACGTGACCGAAATAATCGAATTACGCATTGGGTAAAGAGAGAAATGGATCGGATACGCGACGTTGGGCACTACGACCGACTATTCCTCACGCCGCGTCTTTGGGCTGACTTGCGAATGATCGATAATTCGATCGATCCAAGTAACAGACCAACACCCAGTTGTTATCTCGGCGACCCCCGAAGAGCAAACTATGGCATATACGGTGTCGGGACTGTTAGTTCCTTGACTACATGGCTCTCTATGTGGAGCCTCAGCGATTCTCAGTGCACTGCGTCACCTCATTTAGCCCGGATAAGGGTTCCCGCGCTGGTGCTTGACGCGGATGCGGACACCGGTGTTTTCCCGAGTGACACAGTCAAAATAACTTCTGCGCTGGGGTCATCGGATCTGACAACAAGAACATTGCAGGGCGATCATTATCTGAGCGATCGCGAAGGCGCTCGCGAGGAAGCTGCAGACTTGATTGTCGAATGGGTTAAGAAACGTGTTTAGTCGAATCTCGCAGTAACTCGAATGTTTGCCTTAAGGGCTGAGAAGAGCATCAAGGCCTCGCCCGATAGCAGACGACACTGGTGGAGCAAGGGCTTGAATTCGAGATAAATAAGTGACCGATACCTCGCCGTTTAAGACGGCTCTTGAATCCACGTCGGCTGCCTGGAGGATTTCATCGCCCCAGGTCATCGAAACCCGGAAGCTTCCTTCCTCTTCTTTTAATGGTAACAATTCAATTTTTTCGATCTCGCGAGGCGGTTCTGCCCCCAGGTTTGTGAATCTCCAGCCTCTAATGTCGCTCAGGTCGAGATTGGGTACATTAACGTTCACGACTGGGGTATCTCCGATTTCATCTTGGAGTAGACCCTCTACAACCGAGCTTGCCACTTGGGCTGCAACATCCCACTTTTGGCTCTGGATCAAGTCATCCCAGCTTTGCCCTGCGCCACCGAAGCCCGAAACATGTTGACTAACTGCAAGGCTTGGAATGTTTGCATGTCGCGCAGTGAGGGCGGCCCCTACCGTTCCAGAGTGATATACCGAACGGCCGACATTAGCTCCGGGATTAATGCCTGAAACGACGAGGTCAACATCTCCGAATGCTCCCAATCGCGCCAGCATTACACATAAGGCGGGTGGTCCAGATACCGTCCACGCAGTGCTAATTTCATCGATTTTCGTTGATCTGACTTCCGGCTCGCTGAGATGAATAGGGCCGATTGCAGCACCCGCCCCGGAGTACTCGCTGTCGGGTGCAGCAATGAACACATCCCCGTGCTGTTGCATGGATCTCGCAAGAACGTGAAGGCCCTCGCTGTTAATGCCGTCGTCGTTGGTCAACATGATGCGCACTGGAATGAACCTATTCCTCAGAGCTCTAATTAAGAACTGATTTGAACAAACTTGCGGTTACGAATCCGTAAACGCTACTCAGCGAGACGCGGTGGGAATCCGCCCTGTGAAATTGGGCTCCAGGAGGAGATAGAGAATCGAAGAAGTGATTTTTGCTGTTGAGTCATCGCTTCGCGATATTCTGCCCAGTCAGGATGTTCGCCGCTGATCGCTCGAAAATAGTCGCAAAGTGGTTCCAGAGCCTCAGGTAGATCGAGCACTTGGATCGTGCCGTCGAGTTGTACCCACTCGTTATTGAACTCGTCGCCCATAACCAAAAGTGAGCAGTTTGGATTACGTCGAGCATTAAGTGTTTTGACACGCTCTGGATAGGTCGCGATAGCTATTCGGCCCTCAGTGTCTAAGCCCATAGTCACCAATGACATCTGTGGCCTACCGTTGATTCGAGTCGTTGACAGCACACCTTTGTGTCGTGATCTTATAAAGTCGAGGAGTTCGTCACGCTCGACTGTTCTGTTAGTCGCAATCTTTCGGGCCATAGAGAATGAGATTAGATCTATGAACCAAAAGGTGCGAATGCTGCATACCTCTGATGTTCACATCGGTTATGCCAGAGGGCCCAATTGCAGCCAAACCGATACGTGTCAATGCGCCGTTATCGGGCTCACTGCCGCTGTCAAAAGAGAGAACGCCGATATTTTACTTATTGCCGGTGACCTATTTGATCATGCCCGATTACCAGACACCGCAATCACGAGGACGCTTGAAATTCTCGCTGAAGCCGGCGTTCCCGTTGCAGTTATCCCTGGAAATCATGATGTCCACGACATGACTTCGTTATGGACTAGGTGTGCCGACGAAGTCAAGAAAACAGGAATTTTTCTCCTTGACTGTCTCGAGGGAGCTTCGGTCCGTTTTGGGTCACTGGGCCTCACGCTATGGGGAAGAGCTATGGCCGAGCACGAACCGGGATACCGGCCACTCTTTGAGGTTCCCTCTCGACCCGTAAGCGACTGGTACGTTGTGGCCGCTCATGGGCATCTCAACCTAACGAGCGAAGATGCGCACAGGTCTTCTCCAATCACATACGAGGAGATCTCCGCAACGAATGCAGATTATGTTGCGTTAGGGCATTGGCATGTCCCGACCGACGCAAGTCATGAGGGTGTAACGGCTTGGTATCCCGGAGCGCCGATGGGTTCGCCAGGTAATGGAACGGCAGCGTTAGTCGTCTTTGACTCAGATGTCTCGGTCCACCACGTTCCGGTGCCGAGCCCAGTTAATGGTTGTGTCTGATGTCAATCAAGTTCGGCTTCTTTTCTGGCAATGCGTCTCACGACAGCATCGTATTTATCCATTAGTCCAGCTGCCTGATCCTTTAACTCGTTGTGTCGCTTGGTGAGAAAAGCGATGTGTTCTGAGTTTTCGTAGGTTGCGGTATCACTCATTTGGTTCTGGATGTCGGCTAATTCGTTCTCAGTTGTTTCCCACGCAGCTTCGAGTTCATCTCTCTCCTTGCGCAGTTCACGTGTCGCGTCACTGATCTTGTTTCGCAACCGAGCGGTATCTTTCCGTTCTTCACGATCCCTTTTATGTTTGTTAGTAGATGAATTTTCTTGCTTGGTTTCAACGTTGCTGATCGAAGGAGGTTTTAGCAGTTCTGGGGAGACACCTTCGTGCCATGTCGCAGTCCCGTCCCGGACGACAATTAGAGCATCTGCGACGTTGCGGATGAGATGACGGTCGTGTGTCACTAAAATGAGGGTCCCCGGGTACGCCATTAGAGCGTCCTCTAAATGATCGCAACTCGCCAAATCGAGATGATTGGTTGGCTCGTCCAAGATAAGCAGATTCACAGGGTTTGCCATTGTGATCGCTAACGCGAGCCGCGTGCGCTCGCCTCCCGATAGATCTCCCACAAGCTGATCGGCTTGCTCGCCTCGAAAACCGAAGCCGCCAAGCACGGTGCGTAAGTTCCGGTCTGCTGGGTCTCCAATTGCTAACTTGAACTCCTGTAAAACGGTCTTGTTCAGATCGAGCATTTCGGTTAATTGTTGTGTGAAACGTGCGTAGTCGACCTTGTTGCCAATACGGGCCTTCCCTGTAAGTGGCTCTATCTCACCCAGAAGAAGTCGCAAGAGCGTTGTTTTCCCTGCCCCATTAGGACCAACTAGGGCAACTTTTCTTCCGCGTTCAACAACAAATGAAACATCCTGAAGAATCTTCTCTGAACCGTACCCTGCTGAGGCTTCATCAAACTCCGCAACTACTCTGGCCGAACGTCTGGGTTGGGGAAATTCGAACTTGGCTCGCAGGGTGGCGACCTGCGGTACTTCGATGACATCTGTTCGTTCCAAAGCTTTGATTCGGCTCTGTACTTGTTTGGCTTTGCTTGCTTTGTAACGAAATCTCTCAATAAAGCGCTCTGTCTCGTTCAGCTTTCTACTCTGATGCGCAGCGTCCGCTTCGATTTGAGCCAATCTGGCTTCTCGTTTGATTATGAAATCTGAAAAATCTCCAACATATTCAGTACTCGAGCGACCATCTAGTTCGATGACGCGGTTCGCAATGCAGTCAATGAAATCTCGATCATGACTGACGAATAATATGCTGCCTTCCCATGTCGAAAGATAGTTCTCTAACCAGGCAACTGAGTCAACGTCCAAATGATTTGTAGGTTCGTCAAGAACTAAAACCTCGGGTTTTGATAGCAGAAGGCGGGCCAGCGCAACTCTCATTTGCCATCCACCTGATAGTTCTGCGACATCACGTTCCATCGTTTGCGCGTTGAAGCCCAAGCCGGCAAGAAGTCGTTGCGCTTCCGACCGAATTGAATAACCGCCTAATTGCTCGAAGCGACTCTGAAGATCGCCGTACTCCTCTAGGAGGCGCTCTCTTTTATCGTCGTCTTCGCCGATCTGGTCCTGTAGTTGACTCAGGCGTCTTTCGAGATTTGTTAGGTCGGACGCGCCTTGCAGAGTTACGTCAAGAGCGGTGCCGACAAATTCGGTCTGAAGTTCTTGAGGTAGATAGCCGACCCTCAGATTGGATGGGCGATGTACAGATCCAGAATCTTGCTCTCGGATGCCTAGAAGAATCTCGATGAGAGTGGTCTTACCTACTCCGTTGCCTCCGATGAGCGCTATTCGCCGACCTGCTGACAACTGGATGCGGACATCTCGGAAGAGTTGCCTTGAGCCATGGGCTTTGCTGAGAGAGGTCGCTGTAAGCACATTGAAAGACGCTAGCCAACATTTGCATCTACTGGAATTACGAGTTGTTCCGGCTTGAAGGTTCTTTAACGGCCACCGAGGCGATAATGGCGATAGTCGGGATCAAAGCGAGAAAAAGATTCAGAGAGCTATAACTCCCTGTAATTCGGTATCCGACGGCGACAATCAAGGGGCCGATAGCTGATGCCCCGACTCCGAAGGCTGTGGCTACTCCGCGAATCGCCCCAATATGCGTTGTCCCGAACCATTTGGGATAGAGCGCTGAGCCGAGGGCTCTAATTGATCCACCGTTGACGCCCAGTAGCAGTGAGTAGATTGCAGCTCCCAATCCGGGTCCCACCCACACATAACTCAGGTGTGCACCGAGAAGGGAAGCCTGGCATGCGACGAGGAGCAGACTGGGCGAGATTCGATCAGTCAGCCATGCCCATATAAATCCCGCTCCGACGGTTCCGACCATTTGGGGAACGAAGATGGCTGCTGCTTCAGCGTTAGACAGACCCGCTGCCTCCATTAGCGCGAAATGATGAAAAGTTAGTCCGGTAATCAGAGCGGAGGAGACCACTGTTACACCTGTCAAAATCCAGAACGCACTTGTCGATACAGCTTGTCTGACTGTGTGGTGCGTAACTGGCGAATTTTTATCTGAGTGAAAACCGAATCTCCCGTCTGGCACTTGTCCGATCGACTCTGGTCGGTCCTCCATCCATCGCCATGTAGCTGGCACTAATGCAACCAAAATAATGCATCCACTAATTACCCACGACAAGCGCCACCCAAATGTTGCGATTAGGTACGTCAGAGCTAATGGGCCAAGAGACATGAGGCCGGCGGAAGCTGTCATTGAAATGCCGAAAGCCAGGCCGCGCTTGTGGTCAAACCACAGAGCGATGCTTGTTTGGCCTACCAAACTCAACGCGCCCTGGCCGAGCATTCGGATTCCTATGAATCCGATCACAAGCATCCACAAAGATTGAATCGTTCCCATGTAGGCGACCGCGATGGAAAAGGCAGTTGCGATACAAATCATCGTTTTCCTAACACCGGAGCGGTCTATCCACCTTCCGATAGATGGCATCGTTAGTGAGCCTGCGACGGTGCCGATTAGATAGGCAGTTGACAAGGTGGTGGCGCTTACGCTCAGGTCACTCGTTAGGTGGTCTATGAATGAGGAGACGCCGATTGTCTGTCCTGGCAGAGTCAGAGAAATTGCGAGGGTCGAGAGTGCTAGTAGCCCCCAGCCTCTGAATGATTTTTGAGTTTCTTCTTTGCCCACGCGTTCACTCGCTCAGAGACAATGTTGCACTGCCTAAGGCGTTGCCCTCTGTTTTGAGGGTCTGATTTTGCTTGGTTGCGTGTAAGCCTGTGGCGGCACCGGTGGTTACTATGCTGCCTGCGGTTAGTTGTATGCCGCGTCGAGCTAGGTGTTTGCACAACCAGGCAAGAGATTCATACGGGTCACCGAGTACCTCTTTCCCAGTTCCCTGCGCAATCACATTGTCGTCGACTGATGTAAAGAGGGCTTGCTCTTTCAAGTCGCCTGCGGAATCGGGATCATTGCCTGGCCCTAAAACTAGAAGAGAATGCAAAGCGCCGTCTGCCACTAAAAGTGCTGGATCGGCTGCAAAGTTGCTATCGAAGCGTGAGCAAACTAGTTCAATAGCAACGTGGACAGAAGAAACGATTTCTCGCGCTGTCGTTCTAGTCACCTCGTCACCAATCAACGCGACATCGGTGCCAATCGTAAATGCGAACTCTGATTCGAGCGCCGGTGGATGATGAAACGAAGACATTGCGAGTTTGCTTCCTGAAGTTGCGAGTGTGCGTTCAAATATCGGTCCGCAAATTGGAGCCTTTACCCCCAACTTCTCTTGGCTTGCAGTGCTGGTAGCTCCGACTTTCCAACCGACAACCGGCGAGTCGATTAGTCCGATTAATTGATCTTGTGCGGCGTAAGCAAGCGCCGCGCTTTCTGGAATTACGACGTCGTTTACATCGATTTTCTCCATAGTCAAACGAGAGTGGGCTAGCACAACGGGAAGAGGGAGATTCACAGCTGCAACCGTACTGGTCTGATGACGTCGGTGTTGCTAACGGCCTCTCAACTTATCGATGTTACGCCGGTCTCGTTTCGTGGGCCGACCCGCTCCGCGGTCTCGTATGGCTGTGTTACGAGAGGCGGGTAGCGCAGTTTGGGTGCTCTCTGGTGGACTGACATCAAGGCAGTAATCGACTACTGATGAGGCGCCGACGCGCTTTTCGAGCACATCGAGTACGACCAGATCAAGAGATCTCGCTTTTAGTTTTACTGCGATTTTGTCGCCTGACTTGACCTGTGATGAAGCTTTGGCAACTGTTGCGTTCAAGCGAATATTTCCCTTTGTGCAGGCCTCTTTCGCTAGCGAACGAGTGCGAAAAATGCGAACTGCCCACAACCACTTGTCGATTCGGCATGATGTTATGGTCACCTCGAGCTACCCGATTTGTGGGGCAACGTCGTTCATGAACGAACTTAAGGTGTCCAGCCGACCTTCTATGCCTCCCCGGGCAACAGGGTCAACGAGGATGTGGCTTACTCCGATATCTTGGACTCGCCCGATGGTATCGACCATTTGGTCGGCTGACCCGCCTATTGATTTAGCGGCTTCCATCATCTCATTGGGGTCGAGGAACATCCGAAGTGACAGGGTTATTTCGCCTGGGTCGCGACCAAGATTTTCACATTCGACTTTTATCTGGTTCCATTCCTCTTCAACTTTGCTTAGAGGCTCAAACGCCGCGTGGAAACCTTCGCCAAAGCGGGCTGTTCTCTGAAATGCAGCTTTGCTGTTGCCGCCGACCCATACAGGCACTGGCTGCTGGATTGGTTTCGGTTCAAAACGCACCTCGGGAAATGAGTAAAATTCGCCATGGAAGGAAGGCGTTTCGTCTCGGAATAAACGTTCAAAGATTTGTAACTGTTCGTCGGAGCGTTTCCCACGGTTATCCCACGGCATGCCCAAGACTTCCGCCTCTTCTCGCATCCAGCCAACCCCTACCCCCAATATCAAGCGTCCTTCTGACACAACGTCGATAGTCGCGAGTTGCTTAGCGGTAGCAACTGGGGGTCGATATGGAAGGATTAAGACCGTGAAACCGAGCCGCAATTTTTCGGTGCAAGCTGCGACAAACATAAGGGTCCCTATCGGATCTAGCCATCCGAGCCCGACAGGAGCCGGGAATGAGCCGTCGCTGCTGTAGGGGTACTTGGAATCGAAGACAGCTGGCCAACAAACGTGATCGCTTACCCATGCTGAGTGCATGCCAAGTGATTCCGCCGTCTGTGCAAAATTGATGAGCGAGTCTCTGCCGACGTCTCGCCCCAAGTGTGGTAAGTGAACTCCCCAATCCATGACCCTAAATTAGAGGTTTGAAAGCTCCTTTGCGATTATGTGACAAGTCTTAAATAAACGACGTTCAGATTCGTCTTTCTCTGATTTGCCGCCTAAGTTGCTGTCATCCAACTTCACGAACGTTGAGTTGGTGAACTTAAACAAACCATTAGAGGGGGCTCCAAATGGAGATACGACGCAATCTTTTGCGTCTACTCGCGCTTCTTTTCGCTTTTGCACTTGTTGCAGCAGCGTGCGGAAGTAGCGACGACGATGACTCTTCTAGTAGTTCTAGCGAAAGCGCTACAGCTACT
>MDSX01048808.1_pt1 | contig 23064 bp, 15 predicted proteins | sample 811141 | NCBI WGS metagenome assembly MDSX01 (sample SAMN05326642, study PRJNA326480) | marine metagenome | isolation source: seawater | place: Atlantic Ocean: South East | collected 2010
ACGCCCGAGCACATCTACTGCGAGCAGAGCATCACGAAGGAGCTGAAACACTTCGCGTGCATGCGTCAGCACGCGAGCTTCCAGGATGACGAGAACCTCTACTTTCTGTTCGATTTCGTCGACGGGTGCGACTTGATGGACGCGCTCGCGGCGGTTGCCACGGTTCAGAACATTCGCCTGCCCAAGAAGCCGTTTACGCCGAAGATCAAGATGCTCAAGGGAATGCCGGAGAACATGGCGATGTACTACATAGCGGTCGTAACGAGCGCGTTCGAGTACCTCCACGACAACCAGATCGTGTACAGGGATCTTAAACCGGAAAACGTGCTGTTGGCGAGCGACGGAACGGCTAAGCTCGGCGACTTTGGTGAGTTTATTTTTATTCCTTTGTATGGGCAATTGTACTGACGTCGTGTTTCGTTTACAGGCTTTGCGAAGAAACTCGAGAAGGGTCAGCACACGTACACGTTCTGCGGAACCCCCGGGTACGTCGCGCCCGAGGTTGTGCTGGCGCGTGGGTACGGAACCAGCGTGGACTGGTGGGGCTTGGGGGTGATGATGTACATGTTGCTCACCGGCCAGCAGCCGTTTTCGCAGATTGTAGGCGGGAAGCCGGAGGATCCGCTGACGGTGATGAAGCGCATCGTGGATCGGAGCTGGAACGTCTCGTTCCCGGTCTACCTCAGCGAAGAGGCGGTGGATATCATGTCATGGTTCATGGAGCGACGCTCGGCGAAGCGTTTGGGTAACTTGCGAAGGAAGGCGAATGATATACGGACGCATCCGTGGTTCGCGCAGGCGGAGTTTGACTGGGAGACGCTACGAACAGGAGCGCTAAAGCCGAAGCCGCTCGCGCTCTCCGAGGCGTTCACGGAGCAGCACAGGAACAGGATAGAGGACCTCGAGCGGGAGTTACTGGCGTCGATGGTGCCGGAGAACCCGGTGGACCTCGAGGAGGCGTGCAAGATCTTCGAGGAGTTCTGATCGGAGCGCGGTTGTTTGTAGCGCCGTCGTGTGTACCCATTTAAATCTATAAAGTTAAATCTCGACGACGCGACTCGACCCCTAATTATAACGCTTACAAGGCTTACACGTTGAACGACGCGGACCTGCCGCGCATCCCACCGCCCTTCCTGAACCCACCAGCCTTGGGAACCACCATCGGGATATGCACGTCCATCCCGGGCCCTTTCACCAGCACAAACACGACAAACGCGCCGATGAAGATCATCAACGCGACTACGTATTCGACCCCGCCGGCCGATCCGTCGTCGCCGCCTTTCCTCCTCGACCCAGCGACCTTGCCGTCGCACTGGATCGACCCAGCCCGCGCGGGGTGCACGAGGGACATCGCCGCGCCCATCGTCCACTCCACGTCGCTGCCGTTGACGTCTTCCACGTACTCGATATCGTCGGTGTCCGTGGCGAACCCGAACCCGACCCCGCCTCGGCCGTTTCCCCCGTCGCCCCCGTCGCCGCCTTCCAGCAGCGCCGTCACCAGCGCGCCGTCGAAGCACCGCCCGGGCAGCCTGTCCGTCGCCGTGTTGGCGTCCACGCCGTCCCACTTGGCGAGCGCGTCCTCCCACGTGGTACCGCACGCGATCTGGGAGCCAGCCCTGACCTGCTCGATCGTGGACCGTGGGAACCCGTCGAGGCCCGAGGGCAGCGCGACGTGAAGAAAGTGCGTCAGGTGATACGTCAGCGACATCGCCAGGAAACGCGTCCCGGTGCCGACGACGTCCGCGGGCGCGCGCATCGGCGTGCCGTCCCGCGTCTGCAGCGCGTGGAGCTCCGCTCGAACCTCCTTGACGCACGCGTCAAAGTCGCCGCCGCCGACTAACGACACGCCATCCACGCTCTCTCTTCGCCCGACGAACGCGCACGGAATCGTCACCTCCGACTTGCCCTCCGCCTTGGCCGCCGCCACAGCCGCCGCCCACATCCGCTTCTCCACGTGGTTCGCGCCGTATCCGAGGTACGAGCGCACGTACACCCGCGTCTTGAGCTCGTCGAGGTCCGCGGGCGGGCCGCTAGGACCGCCGTCGCCCGATGATAAAATTCGTGAAGCGGGCAGCGCGACGATCTGCGCGCTCCCGCCCCCGACGTCCAGCGCGCCGACCGTGTCAATTGGCACAGCGGCAGCGGCCACGGCGCCGACGGAGGTCATGTCCCGCCCCGAGAGCTGGTTCGCGGCGAGCCACGCGAAGAATCCCTCCTCCTCGCCGTCGATGGTTCGAAAGTGCGACCGAGCGTTGTTTTCCAGGCGAAGGCCGCCTCCGTCCAGACCGAGCGAGAAACCAGTTCGTTTGGACACCACCCTCGCGACGGACGCCCACAGCGCGCGTTGCGTCTCGTCGGGCAGCACGCGGACACCCGCGGTGGCCCAGAGGTACAGCGGTGTGGCACCGCGTTCACCGGAAGGCACTTTGTCCAACGCCTGGGTCAGCATCGGAACTAAGGCTTCCGCGACGTCGTCGTCCCGCTTGCCCGCGAGCGACGCGAGCGGCGTGTTTCCTTTCACCTTCTTACCGAGGGTTCGGAGCTGGAACCGAGGTTTAGTGGCGCCCGGGACGATCTCGAACGTGTGCGCGCGGCATCCCGTGGACCCCGCGTCGACGATCACGACGTGCCGCGGGACATCTTGCCCGCACATAATGTCGATCGACGCGTCTCTGTACGTCGCCGTCCCTCCCACTCCGGATGCGAATGACGCCCGGACGAGGCGCGCGGCGAAGATCGCGGCGAGGACCAGGCCGCAGACGATGAGCGCGAGGTACCGCGCGTCGCGCCTACCGGGCCCGGCACCTCCCACCGTCATCGCCGAGTTGGTCCAAGCGAACGGATTAGATGACGAGGCGGTCGAACGGAGCCGCTGCGCGCGCTTATGCTCGGGGGTCTCCGGGTCCGTGTTGAGCCCCGGGGCGTCGTCGCGTCCTCCCGGTCTGCCCCTGGGGGCTATGTTGAGCTGGTTGAGGCTGTCTCCTATCGAAGGCGTCCGCTTGATCATGCGCGGCGTGCCCGCCCGCGCATGTCAGGAGTGCGCCTCCGACGCGCCTCATCGTTTTCACAAACGTCTCGAAAAAGTGCGAACGCGAACGCGCGGCGGTCGTCAGAGCCGGATGACCGAGGACGGGCACGAGGGATGGCGACGCGCGGCGCTGTCCTACCGCGAGAAGTTCGTCGATGACCTCGTCATCGCGCTCCCGGACAGGGACGCCGACGGGATGCCGCCGCTGAGGATCGCGCAGGCGCCGTCCGCGCCGTCCGCGGTGGGCCCTCATCACCAACCCTCATCGTCCACGCCCGGTGACCCCGACGATACATCCGTGGACCCGATACCCGCCACCGGGTTCACCGTGTGGGACGCGGGGATCCTACTGGGCATGTACGTCACCCAGCCGGAGGTGTGGCGTCGCCTGTCGAGTGGTGCGCGCGACGGGGCGGGCGGATCGGATGAGTCGCCACCATCGTCCTCGGGTAGGACGGACAGCTGTGATGAACGGTCGGTGGTGGTGTTGGAGCTGGGCTCTGGGACCGGCGTCGCGGGGTTACTCGTCGCGTCCTCGGGCCTCCCCGCGGTCGTCGGCATGTCCGACCTCCCCGGCCTCGTGCCGTTCCTCCGCGCCAACGCGTCGAGGAACAAGGCGCCGACCGGTCCGGTCCCAGACGCCGTCGCCATGGCTGCGGTGCCACTGCGCTGGGGCGTGGACGCCGACGTCCGAGCCCTGCCCAGGCCGCTCAGGGCGCCGCACTTGGTACTCGGCGCGGACCTGATATACACGGAGAAGCGCGAGGTGATCGACGCGCTCGTCACTACGTTGTGCGCGATCGTGCCCGTGGGCGGCGTCGCGGTGATGGCGTCGTGCCGGGACCACAGGCCGGAGAGCGTGGATTATTTCGAGGAGCGCGTCGCCGCGGTGGGTGGGTTCAGATGCGAGGCGGTGAACCACGGGGCGCTCCGGCCGGGGTACGGACGCGGGAGCGGTGGTATATTCAGGGTGCTCGAGTTGACGCGAGTTGAGGGAGGGAAAGGGACATCGTAGGAACATAGCGACCGGTAGCGAGATAGTTAAAACATCGTCACGAGTAAAAGTGCCCCGCTGCTGTGCGTTCGCTTTTCACTATACCTAGGAGCGCGGGGAAGGGGAGGCGCCATGGAGCCCGGCGACGGCGTCAGCCTCGGCTGGAGCGGCGTCGACGCGCTCATGTCGATGTTCGACACCGCGGATGCCGCCGAGGAGACGGGCGCACCCGATACGGCACCTCGCGCGGCATCCAAGTTCGAAGCCCCTCGGGCCCGCGCCCGCCTCTACGACGGGCGGATCCCTTACGCCGAGAAGGCGACCGAGGCGGACGGGCTGATACGGGACCTGGCGGGATGGAAGCCCGAGGACGGCGACGACGCGGGCGCGTTGCAACTAGCGAATGTGCTCGTGGAGTGGTCCCTCGCGGTCCTATCGTACGGCGGCCTGGGCGCCAGGCCCGTCAAGGGCAAGGCGAAGAAGGGCGGCGGTGCGAACAACAACGACGACGACGCCAAGAAGAGGAACGGCCCGCCCCCGCCGAGGGCGGCGGGCGCGGATCCCCCGACCCCGCAGCGGCTGTGCGTGGACACCACGCTGTGGGCGGCACTACGCGCGGGCATGGCGCACGGGGAGAACCGGCCGGAGTTCAGCGATCCCAAGGTGACCCCCGCGGTGGCCGCGACGTCGCACGTCATGCTCGCCGCGACCGCCGCGGCGAACGAATCGACCGAATCCGAAAACAACGAAGACGACTCAGACCTGCCGTCGCTCGTCGCGGGAAGCCTCGGTTTAATCCGCGCGCGGCTCCAGGGCGATTTCAAGCCCGCGCCCGAGCAGTGCCTCGCCTGCGCCGCCGCGTGCGTCCCGAAAAGACGCACAGCTGTGCACCGCGACGAGCAACACCGAGATCCATTGAGGGCACTCACCGACGAATGCTTCGGGCTGTTCCGGTACATGGTCAAGATGCACGGCGCGCACAAACCCGCGCCGGACGTCCCGGACAACGTCATGCGCCAGATGCTGATGGACGCGGTGGGGGACGTGGAGAACGTCGCGGCGCGCGCGGCGCGGTGCGTCATGCTACACCCGACGCATCTGAGCTCGATACCCGCCGCGTTCGCCGCCGCGGGGGGCAAGCCGGTGACGCCTAGCACTACGCCGCCCGCGAAGCGACGAAAGAAGGGAGGTAAAAAGGGAGGAGATGGAGACGACGACGACGGTGGGGGTGCCGAGGGGGGTGCCGACCCAACGCAGTCGAAGGTTTGGAACAAATCGTTGCCGGCGCCGCGGTTCATTCAGAACGCCGCGATTAAAGTGGTGACGGACGACGACTGCGTTCGCCTCGCGCCTTGGCTCTTTCGATGCTTCGTCGAGGACTCCAACGACGCCGCGTCACGCGCGGGAAAGAAGGTCAAGGAGAGCGACAACTTCGTGCCCAAGCCCGGGCGGTGCCACCCCGCGGTGCAGGGTGACGCGAGGCTGTTGTGGGACGCGCTGTTCGAACCAGTCGCGTCGTTTGAGCTCGACAGTTTTGACGACACAAACGCGGGGCTGAAGAGCGATTCATCCGGCGATTCATCGCGGAGGCGCAAGGGGAACACGAACAAGGGTACACGCGGCGGGAACAACAACGTTCGAAGAGACGCGACGGGGCGTAGACGAGTCGCGGCGGCGCTCGTGCGCGCCGCCGACGTCGCCAACCTCTACTCCTACACCGGGCTGGACGATTCGTGCCCGGCGCCAGACAGGCTCAACGTCCGCGGTCGGATGGACCAATACGCCGACGCCCTGTTCTCCGTCGACGCCAAACGTGGGGCACGGAGAATCACGGCGTCCAAGGCGGCGACGTGCGCCGCGGCGACCGCGATGCTGGAGGTTGACGTGCGCATCGTCGAGCCGCACTGCTCCGCCATCGTCGCCGAGGTTTGCCGCTGTGAAAACGCCGAGCAACGCGACGGCGCGGCGGCGACGCAACTGTTCACGTCCCTCGTCAAGCAGTACGCGGCGACGCGGCAGTTACCCACGCTGCTCACCAAGTTTGGCGCCGCGGTGGCGTCGCTCCGGGACGAGGACGCTGACTGCGAGTCCAAGTTTGTGGTGGGTGACGTGTTGGATCACCCTGCCGTGCTCGCGACTTTCCAAGGCGAATGCGAGCGGATGCTCAGCGGGATGATCTCCGAGATGTGCGCGTGCGCGCACGGAGCCATGTCCGTCGCGCTCGGTGCGTGCGAGTGGGGAAGCGGCGCGAACGGGCGCGGGCACGGCGCGAGGTGCGCGGCGCTCGGCGCGGTCATCGCGACGGTCTTCCGGGGGCTTCCGGCGGAGGCGGGTAAGTCGCTGGACGACGGCGCTCGCGTCGCGCTGGAGGAATTTTGCGCTGAGATTAGCGGGCGGCTTCGGGACTGGTTCGATTCGTCGCGATCGGGTGGACCGCGATCGGGTGAGACGAAGAACAAAAAGGGTGGACATTCAGGGGGATCGAACGACGCGGGTTTTGGGGATGCGTCCATCGCGGGCGCGCTGCTTTCGGTGTACGTGCAGGCGCAGGCCATTCTGGAGATTTGCCACGACAGGAAAGAGCTGTACAGTTTCCACGAAAAGCCGTACCTCGGTGACGACGCGCCGCCGATCCTGGACGTCGTCCGCGCGATCCTGGCGATCGGCGACGGCGAGGACGAACTTGAAGGTATTGAAGGGGTGGACGCCGGTGTCGTCGGGGCGGATGTCGCGGCGGGGAAGGCGAGGGCGACGTCCGCCGCGGGCGCGGCGCTGCAACGAGTGGTGCAGCTCGCCAAGGTGGCCGACCCGCCCCCCGCGGGCGTCTCCGATCCCGCCGCGATCGCGGAGGCGCGATCGCTCGTGCACGTTTGCGCTACGTGCGCCGGTTCAACTCGCCGGACCCCAACCGCCGCCGCGGTGCACACGCTGATGGCATCGTGCCAGGAACTGTGGATGCCGTACGCGGAGGCGGGCGCGTTGAAAGTGTGGGTGCGGGGCGGATCGGAGGATGTCTTTCGCGACAAACGGCTTTTAAAGCTGTGGACGCGGGAAGCTGTCCGCGGGGTGGTCGCCGCGTGCGACGGGGTGTGCGTTGCGACCAAGTTCGGGGCCAATGCGCGTGCCATCGTGGACGAGGTGAGCGCGGGTGCCGAAGACGAAACCGAGGAAGTGGCGTGGTCTCGGTGGGAATCGACGCATAAGCTCGCCGCCAAGTTTTGGACCCACGCCGCCGATGACGACGCGTGGGGTCCGGGCGCGGAAGATGCGGGTAAAAAGGGTAAAAAGGGTAAAGGCGCGAAGAAAACGGCTGGCGGTTCATCTTCGGCTGATGTCAGCAAGGTGACGGACAGCCTGGAGGCGTTGCGAGCCGCGATTGAACGACTCGCGAAGATGCCACCGCAAGTCGTCGACGATTGCGACGCGCGGTGGCTCGTCGCCGCGTGCGTCGCCGCGGATTGCGCCGCGTTCTCGTCCGCTGCATCGCGCGTCGATTCATCTTCCAACACGCCCGCCATCCTCGCGACGATCGACGTCATGACCGCCGCGAGGAAGGCGATGGCGACGCTCGCGGCGGCGGATGAAGCCTCCACGGCGTTCGCTCTCGCCGGGTCGACTTCGGACAAAAGGGCGATTCTCACGGACGCCTCGCTGGCGATGACCGCACGGGTGCAACGGCTTCTGATGGAAGCGTCGGGCGCGAGCTCCCTCGGCGTCCTCACACCACTCGATCCCGACGCGAGGACGATGACGTGCGCGTTCGCGTACGCGACGTCCGCGTTCGTGCAGGTGACCACTCAGGCGGCGAAGGGCGAAGTCTTTTTCAAAGCGCTTCACGCGGTCAACGCGTCGGTGACGCCCGCGGTGAAGGACGCGGCGCGACACGCGCACGCAGTCTTACTCGCCGCGATCGAGCGCGTCGAGGCGAAGAAGGTGAAGCGACGGAAGGAACGGGAAGCGGCGGAGGCGGCGACGAAGCGCGCGAAGATGACGCCCCGAGCGGTCAAGCTCAACGCCGGCAAACTTTCCGGGAAAAAAACAGATCCACCCGCTTCCACCCGCGTTACCCACGAGAGGCTACGCTTCGACGGAGGGAGCGACGACAAGGACGACACGAAAGGACGCGACGCGAAACCACGGGACCCGCCGCCGGACGTCGGGATCGTCTCCGTGATGGCGTTGGCGCTCGCCGAGGCTGCGCTCGCCGCCGCGTCGCAAGGCGTCGCCTCGTTCGGCGTCGAAAAGGATGAATCCTCCTTCGAGGTGAACGACATCAAGGAGAAGATGGACGCCATCGAATTCGTCGGACCCGCGTCCGCCAAGGCGTGGGCTTGCGTCGAGTCCCTCCGCGTCGCGACGGTGGACGAGGCGATGGCGAGTTTAGCCAAGCTGGCCAAGCGTTCACCCCCCGGCGTCACCGACGCTCTATCGTCTTCCTTCTCCGCCGCCGCGTCATCCGCCGGGCTGGCGGAGATGGGCATCGCGTACTCCAAGCAAGGTGAAAAGTCGCGGATCGTCCCGGAGCCCGACACTATTCGCCGTGGCTTGACGCACGCGTGCGGTGTTCTTCGCGATTGCACGGACGACGGCTGGATCGTCAAGTATCCAAACGCCGCGGCCAAGGCGGTGAATCTGATTCGAGCCACGGTGGATGTCTTCTCAGCCGCAGGGCCGCACCTCACCGCCACGGCGCACGCGTGCATACTCGCGACGGTCATGTCCACGTACGACGTGTCCGCGCGGCACGTCCGGTTCGGAACGGACGATCAACTCCCGCACCCGCCGTACGATCTCAACGTGGCGCTGAACCGCGCCATGGGCTCTTGCCTTCACGGCGCGGGTAAGCGCTTACTCGGCGCGGGGTATCGCGCGTGCATCGCGCAGTTGCGCGCCGCGGATTCCATCCACCGCACGCTGTACCCGTTCGGCCGGTACGCGCTCGCGGGGATGAGCGAGGCGAAGCACAAGGCGATGGGTTTCGATACCACGCACGACGGGTGGGAAACCGCGAGCTCAGTCGCGGCGCCGCTGTGGTGTATGCAGTCACTGTGCAATCACACCGGGTGGGGCGGTAAAGCCGCGCGGCTCGCCGCGACGGAACACGCGGAGTACGCGTGCAACACCCTGATGGACTGCGCGAGGATGGCGACGGAGAAGGGTTCGTGCGGAGTGCCGGGCGGATCGCCTTCGCGAGCGGTGGCGTGGGCGGCGGTGAACGCGTTGACGACTGTCTCCGGTCGCGGTAAGGGAACGCCGCTGAGTAGCCGGTGCTGCTCGCGCATGGCGGTGTTGCCCCAGACCATATGCGAGGGATTGGTTAGCGTGGATAGTGGCAACTCGCTCTTCGCGGGGTGTTGCCAGCTCGTGAGCGCTTTGCTTCGGTGCAGAACCCACGAGTTGAAGCGGTGCTCCGCGATGTACACGATTTCGTGTCAGTACCTCCTGGACGCCATGCGCAAGTGGAACGCGGAGGATATCGAGAACAGACGCGCTAGGGGCGAGGCGACGCAGGAGGCTAAGGATGCCGAGATTGAAGCCGCGGCTATTTCCGACGACGCGTTGACCCGCGAGTGGCAGCGGATCACCGCCATCGAGGAACGCGAGAGCGCGGATGAATTCGCGCGAAAGATGCGAGTCGCCGCGACGCACATGGTTCCAGTGTACGAGAACGTGAACAAAGGAAAGCTCGGGACGATATACTGCCAGCACCTGCTCGCGGATGCGATCACCGCGTGCACGGGTAGCGCGGTGACCGCCTCCAAAGACGGCGGCAGCATCGGCGCCGTCGCGGAGCGGGCGCTGAAGCCGGGGATTTTCGCGTTGATGGACGCGGTTGGGGATAGGGAGTTTCAACAGCTGCACAGCGCGTTCGTGAGCGGGCACGGGGGTGCCCGGCGGATGGTGCTGCGAAAGTTCATCGACGAATACCGCCGCACGCACAAGTTCGACGGAAAGATTTAATAACGCAAGGGTTAGGGACGACGATCACGTTTGAATTGAACATCACGTTTGAAGCGCTTTTATCTAGAGTAGCTCGCTTTCGTATTAGAGGTCCAGAAGGTTTGGGGCGGGCTCGGCGGTCCCGGGCGTCGTCGCGGGAGGCGCTTTCTGAGGCGTCGGCGACGCGAGCTGGTCGAACTGCGCCGCGAGGTCATCCACCACCACGCCCGGGTCTTGAGGCGCCGGCGACGGCGTCACGAATTCGTTCATCCAATCGATGCCGATGCCACCCGCCGGTGAAGGCGCCGGATCGTCGGCGAGCCCCAGGAGATCCCCCAGCGCCACCGTCGGCGGGGATACCGCCGGCGGGGGCGGCGACGGCGGGACCGGGGGAGGCGACGCGAACCTCTCATCCACGCCCGCGTCGCCGTTCACGATCGCGGGTTCGACCACCCCGCCCAGTGTCTCCTTCGCCGATTCAACCGATTCAACCACCGACCCACCCTCCTCACCGCCGCCGCTCGTCCCGCCCGTCTCCCTCGACGCCGGCGTCGGCGTCTGCGTCGGCGCCATACCCTCAATCTCCATCGTCGGGCCAACACCCTCGATCGCGACGTCGTTCAGACTATCCGAGCTCGCCGTCGCCCGCCTGAACCTATCCGCGGTGCCCTCCCAATCCGCCGGAGAAGCTCCAAATTGCCTTTCCGTTCCCACCGGCTCTCTCTTCCCCGGGCTCGGCGATACCACCGTCGCCAACCCGAGCCCGGGCACCGCGACCCGTTTCGCCGTCCCGGTCTTCGCCGCGCTCCTCGGCGTAGACCCCGAACTCGTACTCTTGTTGTAATACGCACTGTAAGCCTCGTAGGATGACTTCATAAAGCTGGAGTAGTATTCCGCGGATTTTTTGTACCCGTAGCTCGCGTAGGAAGCCGCCGCCGCGGACGCGCGAACGGCGCTCTGCCGCACCACATCGTACATCTCCGCGTAGTCATCCATCTCCGTGTCGAAGTCCACGTCCTTGTACAGAACCTCCTCGCCGGATTTGAGCGCGGACGCGATGGCGTCCAGGCGCTCGCGGGCGAAAACTTCAAAGTGCTGGCCTTGCCGCATGCATCGGAGCAACGCGCCGGTGCGCTTCGTCGGCGCAGATCGAGCCAATCCATCGTGGTCGAGCCACAGACCGTTGGCGCCGATGTTATCCTCGGAACGCGAACGCCCGTCGCGGGTTTTACGGCCGTCCTGGACGATGTGACGACGGTACGGCCCGAGCGTCTGCGAGAAGAACCGACGGAAAGCAGCCGCCGCCGCGTCGTCATCCGTATGAACAACGAGACCGGCGCTAGATGTTCCCCCACCAACCCCAATTGGGTCATCGCCGCCAGTCTCGTTAGCCGCTGATGTCCCGCCGCCCAATCTGCTCGCTTTTTTCAGCGCGGATTGCAGCGTCTGGGTGGTTCGCGTGGGCATGGAGTCGAGATCCTCCGGGAAGCTCGAGCACTCGCCGCTGTCGAGGTCGAGGTGGAAGATGTCCTCCGTCGGCAACGCGCGCATGGCGGGAACTAAGGATGAATGAAGCCCAACCAGGAAGGGCATGGGCGCGGTGAGGTAGTCGACGAAGTCGCGGGGCATCAGGGGCAGGTAGATGTGCTGCCACGCGAGCGGATACATCGACGCGTTCGCCGCCACCACCGCGCTGGACACTTTGTTCAAGTCGGATCCGCTGATCACCACTCTCCGTTCCATGAGCAGCGCCGCGAAGAGCGAGACGACCGCGTAGGTCCCGCCGGGTTGCCGGAGCAAGGATGCGAACTTGACGTCGGGGTTTGACGCGTTGCCGCCGCGCCCGCCGGGTCCGCCGGATGCCGGCGCGGCGAGCTCGATCTGCGACGGGTACGCGGTCCCTGGGCGATGCCACGGAAACGGCACGACGATGGACGACCCGGGGGCGGGCGATGGTCTGGCGCAAAGCTCCCGCATGAACCGGCCGAGTTCGCTGTCGTTCGGAAGGTCATCGGTGACGTCCTCGGTGGCGTCGGTGACCCGCGGCAGGTCGCACAGCTGTGCGTCGATCGAGGCGAGCGCCTCGTCGAAGAACGAGAACCACGCGTTCTTCGAGAGGATGCACGCGACGAGCGGGTACCTCGGTGTCGTCGTCCCTGTCTCGCCGTCGCCATCAACTCGCGGGGGCACGATGCGGCGGCAGAACCCGGTGGTCCTGCTCCCGTCGCCCTCCGTGAGCGAGAACGTGTACGTCTGCGGGTCGGATGTCGCGTCGTCTTTCACGGGGGCGCAGATGGCCTCGGAAGGGTACTCTGGGATGGCGAAGTTCTTGGCTCGGACGGTGGCGACGAGCTCGCGGTCCTCGTCGGTGCCGTCGCCGCCGTCCGCTCCGTAGGTGGCGCTGACGCACGCGCGGATGGGTGCGATGGACGGTGCGTCGTCGCCGCTCGCGGGCGCCAGGCGCACGACCAGGAACGCGCGCGCCACCGGGCCCGACATGGCGCGTGCCGATGTGCTTCTTCGCTGTCACCTCGATCTTTTTTTGTCAGTCTATAATCACTCCTCATCGGCGCAGACCGCGCACACGCGCCACGACACTCGGTGTATATCGCACCTTCGCGGTCGACATGTCGCTCACGCGCGCGCTTCTCTTCGTGTCCACGCTCTTCGCCTTCAGCGCGGTCGTCGCCTCCGGCGCGGGCGTCCCCATCGACTCCGGCAACGTTGAGGAGAAGGTTGTGAGATCCCCCGACGTCTGGCTCGTGGAGTTCCAGAGCCCGAGGTGCGGCAGCTGCCAGGAGATGGCGCCGGTGTGGAACGAGTTCGCGGCCCGTAACGGAAAATACGTCAGGTTAGGGCAGGTTAGCATCGACACTGACGAAGGCATGGAGCTTGCCCAGCGCTTCGGCGTCATCGAGCACGGCATCCCGTCCATATGGGCATATGACTTGGTCGGCGCCGTCGAGCCCACGAAGATATGGGCGGACTTCGAGACCACCAGCGTGGACCACCTCGAGTCCTTGGTGTGGTCCAGGTACGCGAAACCGGAGAAAGGGTTCCTACTCGCCAAGCCCGGCGCTAAGGCCAGCATTGTAGACGACGTCTAGTAGCTCGTAGATGTTAACCTTTTCATTCATCTCGGACACGAACCTCGATGCGTAGTCCACTCTCGGCCGCGCCGGTGTCCTTTGACGAATGCCGGCCGGGTCCAAGCGAAAGGCACCGCCGCTGCGCGACGCACACACCGCGTCCCCACGCCCGCCGCGAGATCCCGCGGACGACTGCGAAACCCCAGCCCTTGCCTACGCCCATCTCGCCCCGCTCCTCACCAAACTCGCCCAGCGACTCAAGAAACCCGTCGCCGACCTGCGCGTCTGGGACCCGTACCACTGCGCGGGCGGTGTCAAATCCAGGCTCGGCGCCTTGGGGTTCACTCGCGTCGTCAACGATCCGGAACTCGACTTCTACGACGTCGTGGACGGCGCCGCGCCACCGCCGCCGCACGATGTCCTGGTGACCAATCCCCCATTCTCGGGAAACCACGCCAGAGCGCTGTTCCAGTACCTGCGTTCAAAAGACGGTGAGAAAGGCGACGCGACGCCGTTCGCGGTGCTGGCTCCGGAGTACGTGCACAGGAAGGCGTGGTACGCACCGAGGGGCGGTGTGTTTTACATGGTGCCCGAGTTGCAGTACGAGTTCGTCGCGGCGGGCGGGGGCCGATCGGAAAACACGGACGTGCCTTGCCGGCACTGGCGACGCGAGCGGCGGTGTCCGAGGGGTGAGACGTGCCCGTTCGTGCACGAGGGACCCGGGATCGATCCCGGCGCGGAGCACACCGCGGAGGAGGCGCGGAGGGCGGGGATACAAGTACCCCGGATTGAAGGGAAAGCCGGCGACGACGGAAAGGTGGTGTCGCCGTTTGCGTGCTACTGGCACTGTCACTTCGGCGCGTTCAATCGGAGCGTCGTCGCGGCGTGGAGGCAGAAGCACGGGAAACGAAAGGGCGGTGGAATTCGGATGGTGGAGAGCGCGGTGGGTTTGCCGCCGCCTCCGGACAAGTCGGCCAAGCGCGCCAAAGGATAGAGCGTACTAGCTAGTAGTTCCGCGCTAGAGAGGTTTAACTTTTATGAATTGACAGCTGTGATCTCATCTTTCGCCAGAGCGAGACGCGCGTTTGCGGTGGACATGCCCCTCAAGGTTGGCGTGCTGGGCGCCGGCGCCGTGGGCGCGTACGTCGGCGGGATGATCAAGCTTCGCACGAGCGCCGATGTTGTCCTGATCGGTCGGCGGAACCTCGTCGACCAGGTCACCGCGGGCGGGATGGTACTCCGCCCTAATCCGAGGAAACCGCGCGACGTGTTCGCCGTTCACCCGACGTCCCTCACCGTGACGGACGATGTAAAGGCGCTCAAGGGATGCGACGTCATCTTCGTCGCGGTCAAGACCACGGCCACCGCGGAGGCCGCGTCGGAGCTCGAGCGCATCGCCGAGAAAGGCGGGTTCCCTCCGCACGCGCTGGTGCTCTCGCTGCAGAACGGCGTGGGCAACGGCGCGATCTTGACCAAGGCTCTCGAGAAGCACTCGGTCGCGACGCTGCCGTGCATGGTCAACTTCAACGTCGTGTGGGACTCGTACGGAAACCTCGACTCCGCGAACGGATGCGTGATCCGCCGGTGCACCCCATCGAAGAAAGGCATGCCATGCCTCGTGGTCCAGGATCTACCGAAGAAAGCCGCCCTCGACGGCACCGGCATGATGGACCACCCCAGCGTCTTCAGCGCGAAGAAAGCAAACCTCGCGGCGCTCATCGACGCCGTCGCAGCGACAGGCCTCGTCGTCAAGACGGAACTCGACATATCCCCAACGCTATTCAGCAAGATCCTCGTCAACCTCCAATCGCCGATCAACGCCCTCTCCGGAGCGCCGGTGCCGGTGACGCTCTCCAAACGCAAGTACCGAATGGCGTGGCGCGCGCTCCTGCTCGAGGCGCTGGACGTGTACAGAGCGTGTGGGATCAAGACACGCAAGCCGTACGTGTCCGTCCTGCCGCTCATACTGGCGTCGCCTGATTGGCTTTACAACGCGGCGGCGGCCGTGTTGTTCCCGCTGGATCCAAAGTGTAAGTCGTCGATGCTTCAGGATTGCGAGAGCGGGCGAAAGACGGAGATCGATGCGATCTGCGGTGAAGTCGTCCGGCTCGCCAGGCGCAACGCGAACCGCGCACGGGACGACGACGCGAGCGGGGAGACGTGGGGGATGTACGGCTACGGCGGGGCGCTGGGGCGGGTTCTGGCGATTTTGGGATTGCGATCGGCGGGGAGGAGCGCGGGACGGAGCGCCCGGCTCAACGCCCGCGCGGTGGAGTTGGTCAGACGGCTGGAGTTTAACGGGTTACCGGACGGGCGCATGGCCCCGGACGAGCTGTGGGAGGCGCTGACCAACGCGTGAGTAGCACTAGTGGCGTGATGCGGGGTAACTCCTAAGTGATTTTATTATTACTTTTTGCCCGCAAACTATGATAGAGATCGATCGACTCACGGTCGTCCGTCTGTTCCGCGGTGTCTGGGCGGCTGCGTGTACACCCCCGTCCGCCTCGCCTGCTGCTGCGGTGGCTCCGGGTACTCCTCCGGCAGCGTGAACGCGTGTGGGAACGTCGTGTTCCCTTTCATCATCACCCCGACCCTCGGCATGATCTGCCATCCCAACGTGAGGTTAACCGAGTTTCCCCGTAGCCCCGTCCCGTCGTCCACGAGCTTGTACTTGTTCCGAACGAACGGTAGCTGCAAGTGCGCGTCCGCCTTGTTCTCCACGGTCCGATCCCACACGCTCACCGAACTTCCGCCCGGATTATGCGGCGTCGTGTACTCCGCGGCGACCCACACGAAGAGTTGCTTGGTGTTCCAAGAGAACACCGAGGTTAAGTCCGCGTCGATCTCGAACGCGAGGTGCGTCTCGTCGTTGCGTCCGACGCGGAGGAAGCGTTCGACGCTGGCGAGCTTGACGCTCACGACGGGATGCGACTCGTGGAAGAAGTCTGCGGGTTTGGGGTGGGTGGGCGCGGTGAGTGAAGGTCGAGTGAAGGTCGAGTGGTGGTCGGATCCCTAGGGAAGACAACGGGGGGGCATCATGCATCGGAGGGGTGACTTCGCGCGACGGGTTGGGACTCACCGGACGCCGTCGCCATGGCGCACAGCACGCACCACACGGACACCGCGAATGAGAGCACATTGTTGGCCCTGGTCGAGTACGAGTGCATCTCGGCGAGCGGGCACCGGCGCGCCTCCGAGTGCGAGTGGACGACAACAAATGGAAGCCTTCGTTCGTAAAATGCGTTGAGACATTGTAGCAAAGCACACGCCCGATGCGGAAGCGAGGCGCCGCGTTGGCGTTGGCGCTCGCGCTGCTCGCGACGGCGGCGTGGACCCCCGCGGGCGCAGCGCGCAAGACCCCGCGCGACATCGACCCCGACCCGTCCGCGGGCCATCGCCTCCGCGGAGGCGCGCCCCTCTTCGACACCGACGACGTCCCGATACGCGCCCCAGCTCACCACCATCGCGACGAGATCCCTCCCGCGCGCCAAACACAGCTGGACGACATGGACGCAGTGGCGCTCCCGACGATCCCCAAGGTCCTCCACGTCGTGTGGAAGACGGAAAAGCTCCCAAAGTTCGCGGAGAAGTACGTCAAGTCGTGGGTGGACAACCACCCGACATGGACCGTACGCAGATGGACGGATGAATCGATGCTTCATTTCGTCAAAGAACACTTCCCGAGCGACGTCCGCATGTTCAATCACTTCCCCACCGGCGTCTTCAGAGCCGACACGTTCCGGTACATGCTCATGGCCGTGGAGGGCGGAGTGTACGCGGACCTCGACATGGAGTCGCTGAGGCCGATGGACCCGCTGTTACACGGACGCAAATGCCTCGTCGGGCAGGAACCGAGCGCGCACGCGAGGTAATTTTAATTTTCATATGGGCAATTAGACTTCTGATGAGACTGACGACGTGTTTTGTGTACAGCTTGATCGTATCCGCGCCGCGGCACGTCTGCAACGCGTGGCTGGCGTCCGCGCCGGGCCTTCCCTTCTGGGACGTCGTGCTGGACGAGGTACGCGTACGTTCCAAGGGTTCGATGTCCAAGTGGAACCCGCCTTCCATCACCGGCCCGGAGATGCTCGGGAGTGTCATGTCCAAGACGGGGTACGACGATTCAAACGGCGGGTGCGGTTTAGTGGACCCGCCCGAGGCGTTGTATCCGGCGGTGGATAAGAGCGCGTTCAACTCGATGAAGGAGCGGTGCGAGCACGTGGAGTCGCCCGCAGGTGGGTGCCCGACGCCGGAGTACGTCCTACGCGGCGTGGCGCCGAGCGGGCCGCACTCGGGAGAGGAAGGGGTGGCGATGAGGGGGGAGTCGGAGACGGAGATCACGCGTGGCGAGCCGGGGGACGCGGTCACCCGGTCCTGGGTGTGTTGCAGGCTGCGGCGGGAGGGATTCGTCAACCCGGATCGGGAGGAGATGGTACGGCGCGGGTCGTTCGCGTTGCATCACTGGGTACACACGTGGCTGGACGGGCCGGACGCGAGGGTGACCAACGTGTGGAGACGTCGGCACCTCCTGGATGACGAATAGCACTCTTAGTTTTTCTAGCAGTGGTGGTGGATCTAACAATTCAAACGGACATTCGTCAGAGCCCGACGCGCTGCGGCATCGACCGCGGGTTTTCGCGTCTCCGTCACGGAGCGCATCACGGACGTACGTGTTTGTGGATAGATCCTCGGCGCGTCGGACCCTCCCGTTATACTCGGTCACACGCGACGCCAGTCCGTGGGAGGCGACCGGGTGCGAATAAGTAAAAGTATATCGGCACGATGACGAGCGGGCGCGGGCTGATACCGACGACGGAGGAGGTGCTGCAGAACGCGGGGGCGTTCGGCGCGCACCTCGGCTTCGGCTCCATCGCGGGGTACGCCGCGGGAAAGGCCATGCGCGCGGGCACCAACATCGGCCTCGTCCTCGCCGGCGCCGGCTTCATCACCGCGCAGATGCTACAACAACGCGGGTACATCCAGGTGGACTGGAACAAGGTGGAAAACGAAGTCCGAGCCGTCCTCGACGTCGACGGAGACGGCGAGCTCACCGCGAGCGACGCGTCCATCGCGTGGGACGGCGTCGTGGACTCCCTGCGCGTGGGCGTGCCGGGCGGTGCCGGGTTCGCGGCGGGAGCGCTCGCCGGCTTCGGCGGCGGCGGCGTCGCCAAACTCGTCGCCGTCTCCGGCGTCGGAGCCGCGACGGCGCTCACCGCCGCCGAGACGTACGCTAAATCCGACGAGTTCCGCGAATACCTCGCGACGCAGTATCCACTCATCGCTGAGACGCTCGCGAAGGGGATCGGTGAACGCGTGGATGCCGTGCGCGACGGCGACGCCGCCTTTCGTTTGGCGCTGCGGATGCGACGCGACTTGAATGCGAATGACGATTTGCGAAGTCGGGTGCGGCGGAACGACGCGGGGCACGAACGGGCGACGGTGAAGGAGAGGCTCAAGCTGGTGGACGAGCGACGGAGGGTGGTCAAGGCGGAGGCCAAGGCGTCGGCGTTGAGGCGGTGAACGAATGACTGTTCACTTGTGTGCTTTACAAACGGGGCGGGCTAGCGCATCCCCGTGACGAATTTCATCTCGACTAGACTCATTTCATCTCGACGAGACTCATTTCATCTCGACGAGACTCGACTCCTCCGTCGTCGTCAATCAGAGTGCACGTGCCTCTCCTCCAGGTTCTTCGCTCGAACCTCCCGCATGCGCTCCTCTACCCTGTTGGTCATGCTCCTGAACAGGTCTTCCCGTGACTTATCCGTCCGACACTTGCCGCATCGCGCGGTGAGGTCGGCGAAATCGATGGGTTCGCCCACCGTCACGTGTACTCGGTTGAACGGGTAGAACCACATCACTCCGTACCGTTTCACCTTCTCCATGCCGCTGTGCCAGAAGGGTAAGACCACCGGCGCCGGCCCCCCGCGTTCGTCGATGTCGCACAGCATCTTACCCAGCCCCCACTTCAGCCTGCCGAGTTCGTTGGGAACCTTCGTGACGCGGCCTTCCGGGAAGATGTGGAGCCAGTCTCCTTTTGATACGCGATCCGCCATGACGCCCATGACAGCCTGGTTGATCCCGCCGCCGCGGGTGATGGGCACCGTCTTGCCCGCGGCGAAGAACTTGTGCACCAGCGCGTTCTTGGCGCAGATCTCGGACGTGCACATGGTCCAGCGGATCCCCCCGTGTTCCGACTCCGTGGCGAAGTACCTCCACGGGATGAGCCACGACAGGAGGCCGGGATCGTCGAACGTGCTCGCGTGGTTGCTGACAGTGATGAGGCCGTTCGGCCGCTGGCGCTGTGTGACGTGGTGGAGAAAGGTTTCGTAGTTGGTGCACGTCGTGCGGTTCATGATGGACGTGACGAACTTGGAGAAGGCGCTGACGACGCCGAGCACCGCCATGCGCCCGACGTCGCCCCACGCCTCCGTGGGCGGGACCTTGTTCACGTCGCACTCGCCGAAGCCAGACATCTCGAGCCGGCGACCCTCGACGGTGTCCGCCATGTCCTCCATCCGGAGCGAGACCTTCGCGCGGCGCGGCGCGACCCCCGCGACTCGGCGTACCTACGCGTGCGCGCGCTCTCAAGTGACCGAACGTCACCTCTCATTCGGATTCTATAACTCGGAAAGCCACGCTGGCAGAGGCGCTGGCAGTCTGGATACTCGTACGAGATTTTTTCAGAGAGGGTGTACGTCTTCGTTCGACCGTGTCGTTGCATTGAATGCTAGTTCGAGGTACAAAGAATGAATCAATCGTGTCCACCGCGCCCACGCGTGGACCCCACCACCACCGCCACCACCACCACAACCACTCACCGTATGTGCGTCCGCCCCATGGACCACACCGAGTTGTCGTGCACCGACCCTTGGCTCTTTTGCCCCGGGAAGACGTTCCAGAACCGCAGCGTCTCATCCCCGGCGCCCGTGACCACCGTCTGACCGTCGGGGGATATCGCAAGGTACAGCACCCGCAGCGTGTGGCCCGTCAACGTCGCCAGCTTGGACATCGTGGGATACCTCCACACGATGATCTGGTTCTGCGAGTACCCGTGCGTGCTGACCAGCTCGTTGACGTTCTTGCTCCACACCAGGTTACACCCCTGCGAGCCGGTGTCTATGCAGCTCAGCGGGGTGTTCGTCGTGGTGTTCCAGAAGCGGATGCACCGATCCGCGGTGCCTCCGCCGCTCGCTAGGAGCCCGTGCTGATGCGGCGACCACGCGATCGCCTTAACCGCCGCGGTGTGATCGCTGTATCGAAGCAGCGGATGCGTGGAGTTCGCGGACCAGATGTACAGCTGGTTATCGTTCCCCCCTGACGCGAGCTCCCTGTCGTCGTAGCTCCACTTCAAACCGCACACCTCGGACTTGTGTCCCGTGAGTTTGCTGGTGTAGTGCTCGGGGGCGCGGACGTCCCTCTGCAGGATGTTTCGATCGCGCGAGCCGGAGGAGAGCGTGGAGGAGGACCACGCCAGAGTCCCGACTCGCGTCCTGTGCCCAGTCATCCCCCGAACCTTCTTACACTTTGTGGCGTCCCATATCTGCACCTCGCCGTTGTTCGTGCCCACCGCGAGGTACGTCCCGCGCTGCGTCCACCCCACGCTGCACACCGAGTCCCCGGGACCTAAGTCGCATAGCTTCGTGACCCGCGACGTACACGCGCTCCACAGGTACACGCACGTCCCTAATCCCACCGCGAGGACGTTGTGCGAGGACCAGTCCACCAGGTTGAGGTAGAAGTCGTCCTGGAGCGCGGGGGCGTCGAGGACCTTGAACGGGGACCGCGCGATCTTGCGGTGCGTCCGGCGCTGCGACGGTCGGTTCAGCGCGTCGTCGCCGCCGACGGGGGATAACGAGAACGGGGAATCGACCGCCACGCCCTCCGACAGCACGCCGTCGCTCTTGAACCTGAACAGTTTCTTACTCGGACTGTGGGATATAGACGAATGGGGAGGGGAACGTGTGCGGTGAGTGAATGGACGGTCGGAAGGAGGTGCCGGCCGAATTCGGGTACGAGCCGAAGTCTCGGAGAATTATCGGGCGAATTGTCTGTACCGCGGCTCACCTGGAGTGCGAATACTGCCGTGCGCCCTCGAGGCCCGGCGGGGACTTGATCGGCGATGCGCCCAGCACGGATGCACCGTTCTCCCCGAGCATCTCCGAGCGAAGCAGCGTGGAATACGCCGCGGATGTATCCTGCGCAGGGAGGGGGGGCGGCGTTCGGACGTGAGGATGATACATAATTTTAGCCGAAAGGGGCGAAAAGTCGGGGGGGAAAGCGGGCGACGCGCTCGGGCGCCGGGGTCTGAACCGGCGTCTTTCGGGACCGGACGCGATCGCGGACGTCTATCGAACACGCGTCGAGGCAAACCCCGTGGCGCGGGTCATCGAACGCACCTCCCGTTCGCCGGAGCTCGGGTGCGACGCGCTCGCCGGCGGGGACCCGGTGTCGAGCAGGTTGAATCCCCGCAGGCCCGCGGACGCGGACCGGCTCGGCACGAAGCGGTCGGAGTAGACCGTGGGGCGCTTGCCCCCGGTGGTTTTCGTGTTGGGCGTCGTGGGCGTGGACATCCCTCCTATTCGTGTCCTAAACCCTCTGATTCGCCGTCCCCGTGCCGCGGGGTGTGTCGCGCACAGCTGTGAGATCTCGCAAAAGGCCTTCTAACAACGCAGATTTCTGCCGATACCAGACTGCCAGACAGGTCTGGCTGGTATCGAAGCCCAATTTTCGCCGAGTGGCAGTCGCTGAGCAGGCCACGTCGATCAGACCACTTTCCGAGGACCATAACGTTTCGGATGCTTTTTGCAACGCACGCTATCCCCGGCGGGCACTTCCACGCGCACACACGCACACCACCAACACCAAACAACACCTCAACAACAATGGCCACCATGATGCTCACTGCGCTTCCCACCGTCGCGCTCACCAAGCCCACCGCCGCCTCCACCGCGCGCGCCGCCAAGGGCCTCGGCCCCAACGCGCCCTCCCTCGCCATCAACAAGCGCGGCTCGACCGTCGCAACTCGCGCGCTGAACCAGCCCTCGCAGGACGGCGTCCTCGCCCAGAAGTCCGCCACGCTCGGCTTCGACGTCACCGAGGGCATCTTCGGCTTCAACCCCTTCGCCGAGCTCTTCTGCGGAAGGCTCGCCATGATGGGCTTCACCGTCGGCCTCGCCGAGGAGATCGCCACCGGCCAAGGCATCCTCGCTCAGATCAACGTCTCCGCCCCGGGCGTCCCCAACCCCATCGCGCTCGCGTTCCTCACCGCGCTCATCGTCGGCGGCACCGGGTACGGCTCCGCCAAGACCCTCGCGTCCGCGCAGAACGGCACCATGACCCTCCGCACGTTCAAGCGGTGGTGCGACCTCCTCGGAGCCGATCAAGACGCCGTCGCCGAGAAGCTCCGCGTCGACCTCACCAATATGGAATCCGCGGGTAAGTCCCAGGCGGATATCCTCTCCACCGTGACCAAGGACGGTTCCGTCACCTTTGCGGAATCCGATTCGGCCACCGCGCTGCTCTCCATGGACGCCAAAGCCGAGGCTTTCGCGGCGGCTGAGAAGATGAAGGCGGAGAACGCGACCGTCGCGGTGAGCTTCTCCACCGACGAGCTCGACGCGTCCTCGCCCAACGTCAATCTTCCCCCGCTCAAGCCCGTGGGCGGCGGCGTGAGCGCGGACATGAAGTACGCGCTCGACGTGGAGATGAACAACGGTCGGTGGGCCATGATGGGCTTCGCGCTCGCGGTGTGGACGGAGGCGTGCACGGGGCAGGGGATCATGGGGCAGCTCGTGTTCGCCGCGAAGGCTACCGGCGTGCTCGGACCGGACTCGGGGTTCTGATCGACCACGATCGCCGATGGCCGCTGTACGCTAAACCGCTTTCACCGCATTGACTGACACACACGCTCGCTGCTCGCTTCATAGAACAAGAAAGATGTATTCACACAAGACTCGATAATACGAATAGGACTCACGTGGTTTCAACGTGTCCGTAATGCACGTGGCAAT
>MDSX01039058.1_pt1 | contig 23061 bp, 28 predicted proteins | sample 811141 | NCBI WGS metagenome assembly MDSX01 (sample SAMN05326642, study PRJNA326480) | marine metagenome | isolation source: seawater | place: Atlantic Ocean: South East | collected 2010
GTATGTATTAATTATTTGGAGGGCATTGAGTGGACGTTTAATTATTATAGTGGGAATGAAATCGATTGGAATTGGAAGTACAATTATCATTATCCGCCTCTTTTAAAAGACCTGGTGAAATATGTTCCAAATTGGAATTATGATATATTAAACATCGAAACTCCACAGAATGATATTAATGAATACATACAATTGGCATATGTTCTGCCGAAGGAGAAGTTGCATTATTTACCGGCCAAATACCATTACGCTTTATTGAAGCAATTAAATCACTATTATTTAGAAACATATGATTTATCGTGGGCGTATTGTAAATACATTTGGGAAGCTCATCCCAATCTACCAAATGTGGATATAAATTGTATAAAACATCTTGTATCATCTATAAAATAGCACCTGTGTAAATATTCGTATAATTATTTGTCTATTGTGTTTATAATGAGTGGAAATATTACAAACCGCGTGGAATTTAAAGAATATGTTAAAAAATATCCTGTTATTATTGTAAAATTCACCTCCGATTGGTGTGGTCCGTGTAAGAAAGTGAGCCCTTATATCGACAAATTAATGGCAAAATATTATAATATTAACTACCTTGTTGTTGACGTTGACGAAGGGCGTGATATCGCATCTTATCTAAAAATTAGATCTATCCCAACACTTGTTAGCTATATTAATAATGGAGACGTCCATGAATTTCTATCATCTTCCTCTCCTGATGATGTCGCGGCATTCTTTAAAAAGACAAATACTTACACCATGAAATAACTTAATATTAATAACCAATAAATAAATTAAAATAATTATAAAAATATATTAATTTTAATTATATGAATAGCACAAATGAAACACATGATTTAGATATTGATAATTACAATTTAACGGATCTATTAAATTTATTTCATTTAAAGTTTGATTTCAATGAGAAGGATTTAAAACGAGCCAAGTTGATGGTGTATAAAATGCATCCTGATAAATCGAACATAGACAATAAGTATTTTATATTTTTTAATAATGCCTATAAGACGGTACAAAAGGTGTATTATTTTAAAAAGAAAAAAGAACAGAATTCATACGATACAGAATATTCCTATTTAAATAATAATGTAAAGAAGGATGAGAAGTTATTGGCTAAGAAACTACAGGGAAAGTCTGTTAAAGATTTTAACAATTGGTTTAATAAAATGTTTGAAAAAACACGCATGAAAGACAATAATTCAGAAGGGTATGAAAATTGGTTTCGCTCCGAAGAAGACACAGTTAATGAAAAGGCATCGTCGTTGAATGATTTCGACCGTTTGTTCCGAAGCAAAAAGGAGAAGTGTAGGGAATTAGCAATAAAGAAGGATTTAGAAGAAATAACATCAAGTAATGGCGGGTATGATTTAAATACGAACAGACCAGAAAATTATTCGTCTGGCATATTTAGTAAGCTCCAGTATGAAGATTTGAAGAAGGCTCATACAGAAACAGTTGTTCCAGTTACACAAGAAGATTATTACAACAAAGAAAAGTATGAAAACGTCCATGATATGAAACTCTCCCGTTCCAAACAAGACATCGTTCCATTGTCGAAGGAAGACTCAAATGTAATTTTAAATAAGAAAAGATATAGCACGGAGGAGGTTGCTACCAATTTAGCATATGATTTGTTGAAGCAAGAAGAAGAGGCAAAGCGTTTAAATGAAAAATGGTGGAGAAATTTAAAACAATTAGAATTTTGAACTGATTAAACACCTACATCTCTCCCCATTCTTCATATAAAGTGTGTGGGTTATTGAAAAATATATAATTGAAAAAATTATATATTTTATAATTATATACATGAAAATAATTAATTATTTTTTTGCCTTTATTATCATTACATCAATCGGTGTTATGTATGATAGACATCTGAAAAAATATGATATAGATAGCACTGAAAATAATGATAAATTAATAAAACGTTATTTATTAAATGGTGATGAGAAAGATGGTAAACCAATATTATGGGTCCATACTAAAAATGAAATAAATGCCAGAAACTGGTTTAGTTTTTCATCTAGAAATAGCAAAGAAGTAAATCAGGGATACATCGGGATGTGTGTAAATTCTATTATGAAACATTGTTCGAATTCCTTCAAAATCTGTCTTATAAATGATGAATCATTTTCAAAATTATTACCCACATGGGCGATTGATTTAAACAAATTGGCTGATCCAATAAAGAGCCATCTCCGAACATTTGCGTTTATGAAATTATTACACAAATATGGGGGTATGTGTCTACCAAACAGTACAATTGTGTTTAAAGACCTACGACCATTAATGGATATGTTTTTATCAAAGAGTGATTGCTTTGCGGTGGAATCGTTGTCAAGAAACAAATCAGCAGACACATTGAAATTCCTCCCTTCCACTAAAATAATGGGTTCGGTAAAAGGGTCTAAATCATTGGAACAAATTATAGAACATATGCAAATACAAATCTCAACCGACAGTACCAATGCGATGGATTTTCTGGGAGATTCCAATATCAAGTTGTTTGATATGTTTAAACGAAATGAAATAAATGTAATAAGCGGTAAATTATTTGGTATTAAAGATAGAGACAATAAAGAAATTTTATTGGAACATTTAATGTCGAGCGAACCAATCAAATTAAGCCCCGAATGTTATTGTATGGTTGTCCCAAAGGAGGAATTGTTGAAAAGAAGAAAATACAATTGGTATGTGAGACTTGATAAAAACCAAATAGTAGATACAGACAACAATATTAGCAATCATCTGTCTTATTCTCTGCATCAATGAAATAAATGATCGAATAAGATGAATTTCTATATTTAATTTTAGATTTATATGTAATTTTTAAAAATTTACATATTTGTCGTATTATAGTAACAAAGTTCTTATAATTTTTTTCCCGATCGACATAAAACTTTTTGGAATTATGATAATATGGTTTTATTGCTTTATAAAAATTATTTAATTTTTCATTCTCGTACTTTGCCTTTTTATAGGATGTATTGTTAAATTCATAGTAATTATCATAATCTTTATTGGTACTTTTATCACAAAAGTTTTCCAACAATTCAAATAAAATATCTTTGGGAAAATAATTCTTAAAGACCTGGCTCATAGATATACTAATTACATATTAAATAATTTAATTTTTAACATAGCCACTATTAAATACAATGAAATCAAATATCGCAATTAACAATTTATAGTATAAGCATAGCATTGCTTGTAAACAATAAAAGTTCTATTTGATGCTCGTGTATTGTATGGAAAATCGATATATATTTACAAATTAGCTTTATTAACTTGAATTTCTGTATTTCTGTTAAATTGTAATCATATTTAATATAGGTGAAATAATTATCAAATATATCGAGTACCGAATACCCTCTATAATACAATGAGTATATGATTTGTCTGGATTGTTTAAAATCTTTATTCAGCAATGCCTTTGTGTAGTTTTCAAAGTCGTGAAAACTAATATTATTACATATGGTTTTAACATTTTTCATATCTATTTTCGTATTTAATAATTTGAATTTTTCAATATAACTCAACAATTTTCTAATAGAATAATCACATATATTCAACATAACCAGTTTTGAAGAATTGGTAATTTTAATGTTTTCATTATCTTTAATGAAATTGAAGATGTCGTGTAAATCATCGATCGTAATAGGTTTTAGCCTAATCAACGTAAACCTAGATTGTAAACTATCGATCACTTTTTGCTTATATGTACACGATGCTATGAAATAAATATTATGGCTGTATTTATCAATATAATTTCGGAAAACTTGTTGACTCTGTTCGTTTATTGTATCTAGATTATCTAATATTACAAACTTTTTTTTGTTTTTAATGGAGCCTTTTGTTTGACAAAATTGTTTAACATCATTCCTATAATATTGTATTCCTTGGTCTTGAAGATTATTTATGTATAATAGATTTTCAGGAGGTATTTTATCCAATCCATAATATTCCTTCATAATAGTGTCTATATTCGTTGTTTTACCACATCCAGATGTTCCGATTAATAGAATATTCAACCGGTCCATATTAATAAATGTTTTAAACAATGGAATGTATTTCTTATTTATAATAAAATCATTAAAGCATTTTGGTTGATATTTTTTTAACATTAAGTTGCTTTTTGACATTTATAATTATATTTAATCTATTGTGTTTAATAAGTAATAAAACTATATTTTGATATAATAATAAATGAGCTATTATGATTGTTTAGGTGTATCAAAATCAGCTAGTCAAGATGAAATTAAAAAAGCATACCGGAAAAAATCATTACAATGTCATCCAGATAAACCAAGTGGAAATGCGGAGACATTTAAGAAAATTAACGAAGCGTACCAAACATTGGGAGACGATCAAAAAAAAAGAATGTATGATATGCAACAAAGTGGAGGTCAAAAATTCAATGGTAATTTCAATCAACCAAATATGAATGATGTGATGTCTATGTTTTTTAACAATGGTGGCTTTCCAGGACAAGCAAGAAACGATGGTAGATTTAAAGTATTCTATAATGGTAATCCTATAATACAAAAACCCCAGGCAATCGTACAAAAGGTAGTGATTACGTTGGAACAGTCTTACATGGGGGGTGTGATTCCATTGGAAATAAACAGATGGATACATGTTAATAATGTAAAGACAATGGAAAAGGAGAATATTTATGTAAAATTTCCAAAAGGGATCGACAATAATGAAATGATATTACTAAAAAATAAAGGACATCAGGTGAATAATTCGAACCATGGGGATGTGAAAATAGTGTTTAATATAAAAAACGATACTGTTTTCATCCGTAAAGGCGTGGATTTAATATACAATAAGACTATCTCATTGAAAGAAGCCTTAACTGGATTGGAAATGAATATCGATCATATAAATGGTAAAAAATACAAGGTCGATACAATGAATAATTTTTGTATCATTAACAACGAATCGAAAACAAGTCTATCCAATTTAGGGATGACGCGTGAAAATGTGACGGGCAAATTAATAATAAATTTCACTGTAAAATTTCCTGAAAACATCACAATGGAGAATCGCAAAAAAATAAGGGAACTGCTATAAATGATATGATATATCCATATCATTTATTAATCAATTGTAGATAATACAATTATCTGACACGCTTGGTGGGGATTTCTGCTGAAACAATGTATATTGAATTTTCAGTCATGATAATATATTCACCTTCTACCTTGTATATTTTTGAAATAGGACTGGTGTATTCTTCTTCGTTTTTTACCAATAGCTTTTCACCGTTTTCACGAACGCCAATCAAAACTTCTTGATCACAAGATGCCGTCCAGTAATCAAACATAATAGGCCTGTCTTCTACAATTGCGATTTTAGCACAATGTTGAAGAGTGATTCCAGAAGGAAGTTTGTAATTATTGGCGACAGTATTAGTAGTTGGTTGAGAACTAGTAGATTGTTCGGTTTCCATGTTTATATTAGATAAAAATAAACCTTTAAGTTAATATTTATATAATAAAATATTGTATATTTAATATGGAATCAAATGGTGAAATTATACTAAATAAAAAGAATTATCTGATGGTGTCATTTAATAATAATAGTAAAAAAATGTTATACCATCTTTTCATCGAAACTCTTTTTGAATACATAAACTCATTTAAAATAAACATAAAAGAGAAAAATAAGAAATACTCACTTCGTGTTATCAAAAAAGGAATTTCAATGTTAAAAAATGTAATGAATATATTGTTCCTCTATACTCGAAACGTCGATATGATACATAAACATCTTAATAAATCATTCCTTTATTATATCGAGTTTATAGAACAAATAGGGGAAGAGGGCAATACATTCTTGCAACTATCTTCAAAAGACGCTGTGTTGTTTGTGTATAAAAAAACGTTGTTTGATATAAATACAGATTACAAGAAGAAAATGAAGTTATCCATTGAGGAATCGGTAGAAATCAATTCAATATTAGACAATTTAAATTTATTTGTATTTATAACAGACTATGTAATGTTTAATGGTATTGAAAATATTGAAGACATCGATGTATCGTTCATTAAAACAAAAATAAATAAGATTATAGATAAGTACAGTAAAAAATCACATGTTGCCGATTTAAATAACATGACGAATGATTTATTTCATTATTTAGTTGTAAATAATTTATCGATAGTGAATATTTTAACTTGCACGGAGGCGTTTTTACACAAAGTAAATGGGATTTCGTACGACACATTTAAGGAACGTTTAATGAAACATGTCTATAAAGAAGGATGTAATCACAATAAATTCATATCATCATTAATAAAAATATAGTTTTAATTCACTCACCTACTCTCCGACGACTAACTGACCGACTAACTGACCGATTCACCTATTTTAACCATGATTGTTTTCTTTTTCAATTTCTTCTTTTTCTTTTTTTTATTATCAATGGGATGTTCGGTCTGTATATAAATGTTCTGAAACTCTGCCAATAATATAACCTTTAAGAATTCGTATACTTTATATAGAACATCCTCATTACAGTGACCTACAATCAATATACTACCGGTTCTGAATATCATAAACGACACTTCGACGCATCTGGATTTATTTTTTTTCTTGTTTGATTTTTCCCTGAACCCACATTTCGGAGAACATTTACATATACCGTCATTGCCACTATTATGATAATATTTACATTGGATCCCTGGGTAAGAACAGGCATCGTACAAACTATGAATGTTGTATTTGTATTTTAACAAATTGAATAATTTGTCACGATTAATGTAATAGTTACATTTGAAATTAGAATTTATTAGGACATTTTGTATATCTGTTTTGTTATATGTAATGTCTGTATTTGTAAGACGTGTTAATAGAGAACATAACTTCTCCAACGCGTAGAACATCATATCATCGTGCTGTATACCCGGAATCTCTAATTTTCCCGTATTGAATATTTTCAAATGAATCTCCTTAAAAGACCCTTTGTATAATATTCTATAAATAATAGCAAAGCAGTTATAGAATGCACTTTTCTTTTTTTTGCGATTATTTAAAAGGTCTTTTTTAGATAATCCAATTGTAATTTTCCGTATATCCTTGTATTTCCCCTCATTCTTATTTGTATTTTTATTAATAGTATGTACGTCAATAGGGAATTTTGATTCACTTGCTGTTTGGATTCGATTCTCTAACTCTCCACTTTCTTCAATTGTTTCGCAACTGATCTTCACTGTTTTTTTTATAATACCTTCTTCAGGAGTATGATAATTTAACATTGGTAGTTTCCAATATATATCGAATATATCAACTGGTTTATTCAAATAACATATTTTAGTTTTTGTAGATATATAAATATCACTACATTCAGGGATGATACTGCTTTCTTTTTTACATTGGTCTTCAACTGGTTGGTCGCTATATTCTGTAAAATTTAACCATTCTTTTTCCAAATCGTCCATCTTTAAGTTAATTTAAAGTTATTTCTTTAATATTATTTTTATATCAATTTATTTTGAATATAAAGAAACAAAAAAATGTTTATAAAACGCTCTGTATTGACGATGAGTAAGCTAATTTAATTCTCTATAACAAGGTCTACACAATGCCATATAAATATTATCATTGCCGACAACGATTTGGCCGCCTTCTTTTACAATTCGATGGGTGAATAACGATTTTCTTTTTTTACAATTATGGCATATTCCGTTAACTTTTATAACTTCATCGGCAAGTGGTATTATATCTAGTATAGAACCGAACTTTTTCCTTTCAAAATCACCGTCTAACCCACATACAAATATTATCTTATCATTTGATAACATTTCGTTCACAAAATCATATAAATCGTCAAAGAATTGACCCTCGTTTATGAATAGCACTTTGTGATTTAATATTTTTTCTTTAATTTTGTATAGTGATGGTGAATTGATTGATGGTATTTTAATTTTATTATGATTGGAAACCACTCCTTCACCATACCGGTCATCGATTATATGATTGATGGCAATACATTTATAACCCATGCATGTATACTTGTTAAATTCATTTATTATATTTGTAGTTTTACCAGCAAACATAGGTCCTAATATAACTTTTAAATAACCGCCCTCGAAAACAGTTGCCATGATATATAAATATTATTTGTAATTATGTTTAGATTAATTCAATTTAAACATAATGATTTATTAAATACTAATGGACAATAGGCCCTGGGTAGAAAAATACAGACCGACTGTTTTTGAAAATATTGTATTGGATGGTATGAATAAAAAAATACTTGAGAATATTATTTTGACAAATACATTTCCGAATTTATTATTTTATGGACCACCCGGAACAGGTAAAACAACGACAATTATAAATATAATAGATAAGTATCAAGAAATATATAATCAGAAAGATAAATCATTGAAAATACATTTGAATGCGTCGGACGATAGAGGTATAGAGGTTATACGCAACCAAATCAACAATTTTGTTAATACAAAGACTTTTTTTACAAAAGGATTGAAATTTGTTATACTGGATGAAGTGGATTATATGACAAAAAACGCACAACAAGCGTTGCACTATTTAATACAACAATATTCTGATAATATTCGCTTTTGTTTAATTTGCAACTATATTAGCAAGATAGACACGTCTTTACAAAATGAATTTATACATTTAAGATTTTCTCAATTGCCTAAAAAACATATTTTTTCATTTCTAAAAAATATAATTACAAGTGAGAAAATTCAAATATCCGACACAAACATCCACTCGATATTGAATATTTATAAATCGGATATCCGTAGTATGATTAATTTTATACAATGTAATCACAACAACAATGGGTTAAACGTGAATGTAATGACGAATAAAAAGTGGGAATCATTTATAAGCTATTTGAAAAAGTCAAATAATTTAAAAAAGAAAGAAATTTATATAAAAAAGGCTTTTTTAGACCATAACATGGATTTGAAATCATTTTTATTGGATTTTTTCATGTATATAATTCATTCAAATAAATACACATTGAGTAAAAATGAGCTGAAGGGTATTGAGTTTATATGCCACACAGATACAAAGGAAGAGATTTTACTAAATTATATCATTTCATTTATAAACAATAAGATCTAAACCGTTTCATAATAATGCGTGTATCGTCTTTTCAATTTATTTATAAAAAGATTTGGGGAATTATTATTGGGGTTGAAATTATTACGTTTTAATGAATATTCTATACAGATTTTTTGAAAATCATCGGGTGAATTTGTTTTGGGAACTTGAATTTTTCCGGGTAAATGTTTTTTAAGGCATAATTGCTCTGCTGGCATTTCAGCAATCATAATAAACTACTCATAGAAAAAAAAATAATTGTATTGCGATGAATTATATTGTAAAAGTGTTTATGAAAAGTATTTAAAAAATCTATTACTTAATTATCATATAATGACATCAGACAATGAAGTACCAAAGAAAAAGAAGCGCGGTAGAAAACCAAAAAAGAAGACAGAAGGCACCGAAGTCAAGATTCCAAAAAAAAGAGGGAGAAAGCCACGTGGTGGGAAAATAGTAAAAAAACACACAAACATTAATTTTGTTAAAACGCCGGTCGAAGCGAACATTATTTTACACTTAAAATGTAACACAGATGAATTACAAAAAAAGAATATGTCAATGTTAAACAATAAATACACCCCTCAAATTTCACAACCAGACTCGTTTTCATTATCATCACAACAAAAGTTATCGGCACTGCCGTTTGAAACGTTGCCCCAAACAAACGCCCAAGAATCGCAATTAATGTTTAATACAAAAATAGCGGTTGATAATGAAATTAAGAAGGAAAAGGATGATGTAGATATTAAAAATATATGGAAAAAATTATCGAATTTAAAATACCTACTAAGATACAATTCATTGCCCGATAAAAGGTCGGCATGTTTTTGGTGCACTTGCTCGTTCGACAATCCAGCGATCCATATACCTTCTAAAATTAGAAATGGAGTATATGACGTATACGGATGTTTTTGTAGTCCGCAATGTGCGGTTGCGTATTTAAAAAACGAACCATTGGATCATTCTGTATTATGGGAGAGATATTCCATGATAAATGATTTATACGGGAAAATTTTTGGTAGAAACATTAAGCCAGCCCCATCTCCATATTATACGTTAAATAAATATTATGGTAATTTGACAATACAAGAATATAGAAAATTGTTAAATAATGATAAATTATTGATGATAGTTGATAAACCAATGTCTAAAATATTACCAGAATTATATGAAGATAATAATGAGCTACCCGACGTAAACAATAATTTACTATCCAATGAAATTAAAAATACAAATTATCGACTCAAGAGTAAGAATTTGAAACGCGAAAAAAGAAATATATTTAGTCAATAATACGTTTAATTTTTATATTTGGTCTTTATAAAATATTTGAATATATATATATATAATGGCAAAGTACACTATCCGCAGAAGTAACAAAACAAAAAAGAATAAACGAACACGCCCTTTAACTCCACCTAGGAGGAAAAAGAAGACTGTTAAATCGAGTCCATCCAGTTATTTTAATAATGTTGCAAGTTTTATTTTTGACCCTTTCTTGTCTAAGGAAAATCAATTTAAACCAAAACGACGAGTGAAAAAAAGTAAGAGCAAGAGTAAAAGTAAAACTCCTAAAAAATCGCGTCCATACAGTTATGTTAAACAAAGTCCACCAAAGGCAAAGACACAACGACAATCGCGCCCATATAACTATGTTAAACAAAGTCCACCAAAGGCAAAGACACAACGACAATCGCGCCCATACAGCTTTAAATCAAAAACACAAAGAAGGGCAACCCCGCCTAAAAACAAAACGCAAAAGAAGAAAACGCCAACGCCTAAGAAGAAGACCCCGACTCCTAAGAAAAAGACCCCTCCATCGCGCGATAATTCGCCTTCATGGTCTAAGGGAAACATAAATCATGCCGGGGCTTATAAAATTCTAGGACTTACTAATAGGTACACAAAGGAAGAGTTAAAAAAATCATATAGGAAACTAGCAAGAAAATATCATCCAGATAAAAATCCACAAAACAAGGAAAAAGCAGCAAGAAAATTTAAAAAGGTAAAAGCAGCATTTGACCTTCTTAATGGTGCTTTTATGTAAGATTAGACAACTTCTTCTATTTTAATTTCATTATGATTAATTGATTCATCTTCCTTTTCAGAAACTTGTTTATTTGAACTGTCGTTTGAGGGAGGAGGTGCGCTTTGATTGTTCTTTTCCTGTTGTTCTCTTAAGTTATTTAAAATTGTAGCATATTGATTGTATTTTTTTCTATTTTCAAATTTAACATATACATCGTCCATAAAATTACGTATCTCTCCCATCATTTGTTGATTTAGTGTTTTTGATTTTTCTGGGGAAGGTTTTTTCTTTTGAAATGAAGGATTGAGATATTCCTTAATAACATTAATATAATTATTATTCCATTCTACTAATTTCTCTTTAACCTGTTCTTCGGTGTAATCCGTCTGTCGCATTACTAAATTAATTACTTCTTGTCGTCGAGTTGACATTTATATTATTTATTAATAATTTATTAAATAATATTAAACGGATTTTACAAAACTAACTATATGCAAAAATCAACTGAAATTTCTAAAATAGTCGATGATGTTAGTTATGTAATCGCATCTAAACTTAGAGATGCTCTAACTTCTGTTGTCGAAAAACAATCGACGACAGAAAGCGCTATATTGAATCTTCCATTTATTCAAAAAATAATTAATGAAAATAATGTATTGAAAATAAAAAATGCCGAATTGGAAACGAAACTAGCGGTAGTAAGAGAAAATTATAAAAGATTGTTTATGAAACAGGTGTCCAATAATTCTCAAAACGTGCCCGCGGATGAAAATAACATTAATTTAGAAATAGAGGAATATACCGTTGATAAGAAAGATTTTGATACGATTCAAAAAATAGAAAAGGAAATAATTGAATTAAACAAGGAAGAGTTTAATAGTTTGAGTGAATCAGACACGGATGAATCCAATGATGATGATGAGTCAGACGATACCAATGAATTATTGGAAATGGTAAAAAATGAACCAGAATTATGCCAGCGAGCAATTGAAAATTATAAATTATTCTATAAATTAACAACCACACCAAGTGTAGAAGAAGTATACAGGTCCACGGCAGGATTAAGAGAATGGGCGAATGCTACTATTATAAAAAAAATGGAACATACAGAAGAAAGTAAAGATGATATTAAAACTGTGGAAATTATTGATCACGTATTGGTTAAAGAAGAAGAGACAGTAGAATCGGATGATAGTAAAACAGGCGAAGATAATATCGAAAAAATGATGCTTCAGTCCAGACTATCACATCAGACAGAAACAAAAGAACAAATATCTACCGTAGCAGAGGAAGTAGTCGAAGAAGAAGAGGTAGTCGAAGAAAAGGAAGAGGAAGAAGAAGTAGTCGAAGAAAAAGAAGAAGTAATCGAAGAAAAAGAAGAAGTAATCGAAGAAAAAGAAGAAGTAGTCGAAGAGGAAGAAGAAGTAGTCGAAGAAGAAGAAGAGGAAGAAGCCGAAGAGGAAGAAGTAGTCGAAGAGGAAGAAGAGGAAGAGGAAGAAGTAGAGGAAGAGGAAGAGGAAGAGGAAGAGGAAGAAGTAGTCGAAGAGGAAGAGGAAGAGGAAGAGGAAGAGGAAGAAGAAGAAGATGAATTAGAAGTTGAGGAAATTATGATAAAGGGGGCTATGTATTATACTGACTCTCCTTCGAATGGCGATATATACCGTGTGGGCGAGGATGGAGACATTGAGGATATTGTCGGTAAATTTAAAAACAACAAAGCTATTTTCTATTAGTATATATATAAATACAAATGCTACAAAATTTATGTACTCCAGCATTAATTTACTTAATATTTTCAGTAACCCAAATAACAATAGATATTTTCAAAAAAGATTATAATGTTGCGTTGGTAAAATTCTTTGTCGCCTTCATATTCACAATACTATTAAATCATTTATGTAACGCCGGTCTAGGAATTGTATCATGGATAATTGTATTCTTGCCATTTATTTTGATGTCGGTTATCGTATCTTATATTCTTACATTTTTTGGGATTGATCCAAAAACTAAAAAAATAAGAATACGCAAGGAAGGAGAAACATTGGGTAAATTAGGCGAAGAATTAAGCGAAGAACCAGAAAGCAACAATAATGGCATGGCGGAAGCAGGAGAAGATATGGGAAGTCCTGTTGTTTCAAATGTCGTAGCAACACACTTAGATTCCGATAACAAGATAGTAGTAACATATACAAGTAGCAAGGATGGTAAATCATGGTGCAAGGCAATAAAAGAAGAAGATAATAAAGAGCCTACTATTTCAGAGATGAAGGAGGGTATATCTTACAACATGAAAATGGGCGACGATAATGAATGTAATGTCACTGATTATTTAGAAGGTGATGAGTATGGTGGAAATTACAATGTCTATATCTACGTTGAAGACAACAAATTTAATGGGTTAAGTCAAACCGAATTAATTGGTACAAAACAAACAATTACAACTACAGAACAATCCGAATCGTCCGATGGCGTGAGTGGTTTTCAAAACATGGGAGAAATGATAAGCAACTTTTTTAACAGTGGCTCTGATACATTTAGAACAAGGTCAAATGTAATCAAGACAATCAAAAATATATTAGAACGCATGGGAGAAGAAGACAACGCAGGGTATTTTTCAAATCAGGCAACTACGTGTGCCAATAAAAAAACAAATGTAGAATATGAAAAATGCATGAAACGAGTAATTCAAGAAGTGTATACTCGCATAAACGACTTGGGTAAAAAAGAAGAATTCCTCAAAATCCTACAAAATAAAAATATTAATATCACAGGAATCAAAGAAACTCTAATTTAAAATCATAATAAATAATAAATTTAGTAAAACAAATTAAATTTATTATATTCTATTTATACATAATGTTAATGTTCCTTACTTTTGGTGGAGGATTTCTATTGTTTTTATATTATTTATACGATAATCAATCATTTAATGCCAATATGTATAATTTATATTTTAAATCAGTGAATACTTATCATTATTGTATGATTCAATTCGAAGATTTACAATCTTATTATAATAAGCTCACATTGACAGACGTTGACAATACAAATAAAATCATTCCCGTCGATGATGACGTGAATGAAAATCAAGTAGTATATTCATATGAACCATACACACTCGATAATACCCTATCGTATTACAGTTATATTCCCAACGTAAATATGATTGAGCGATCAAGAAATCCTATTTTATTTTTAAAATCTTATGTAAATGACTGTTATGTGTTTTTGCAATTTGAAGATATATCATTAAATATAAACACACTTCTCCCATTAAAGCCACTCGAAGATAACTTATTTATACAGATTGAATTTGTATACAAAGGTACTACTTACGATATTTCACTCAATAATTTAACCCCATTCATTGTAAATAACAGCTATATATTCAATAATAAATTTACAAAATGGTTTATGAAGAGTAAATTTGATATAGATGTTGAAGGAGAGTATACTATAAAAATTATCGACGAAGCTATAAATATGTTAGAATTGAATGAAAAACAATATATTGTATTTGAAAACGATAGTTATACTATAAAAGACGCATAACATATAGACCTATAAATCATTAAATATTTATTTAATAAAAGTATATAAATAAATATTTGGTTAATTATATTATAATGGAAATGATAAACTCCATCGAAGATACTTCTTCTTCATCATATAACTCCCAGGACCACCCTCTTATTGATAAATGGGTTTTATGGGCACATTTACCACATAATACCGATTGGAGTTTAAAAAGTTATATTAAGTTACAACATCTACAGACCGTAGAAGACGTTGTGAGTATAACGAATGCTATCCCTGAAAAAATGGTGAAAAATTGTATGCTATTCTTGATGCGAAAAAATATCAATCCTGTATGGGAAGATCCTCTTAATTGTAACGGAGGATGCTTTTCATTTAAAGTACTTAACCGAAATGTTTTGAAGGTGTGGAAAGAATTATCCTATTCCATCACCGGAGAGTCCCTTTCAAAAAACAAACAATTCATGGATAATATTAATGGTATTACCATTAGTCCGAAAAAATCATTTTGTATTATTAAATTATGGACGAAGACATTGGATTTTCAAAATCCACGTGAAATTATACCCATTGATGGTTTGCAAGTAAACGGTTGTTTATTTAAAAAACACAAATCCAATTATTAAATTATTATATCAACTGTGTGTATATAATAATTATGAACTTATTTGATATTTTAATATCATTATTGAGGAAATCCCCCGCATTAATATTGGTAATTAGCCTATTACTTTTTATAATCACAGAGCTAGACATTTATATGTTGCTTGCTATTTGGATTATGATTGGAGATATATTAAATAATATTTTGAAGCAGCATATTTTCAAACCATTGATGGGTTCAAAGAGATTTGCGATATTTGGATATGGAACACGTCCAAAAAATTCTAAGAATCCATCTCTATTTGGAGATATAAATTGCCCTCCTTACAAAGGGAGTTATGGAATGCCATCAGGACATTCGCAATCCGCATTAACATTTGCAATATTTATTATTTTGATAATTAATAATTTCCATAAATCATTGTCCCCTGTTTTACAATATTTAACAATGGGAAGTGTATTATTGTTTGCGGCAATGGTTTTGTGGTCCCGTATTTATTTGAATTGTCATACCATACAACAGGTGGTCGCTGGTAGTATTATAGGTATAATATGGGGGTATTATGGATATTTACTGTATTTAAAATTGTAATCGCTATATATTTTTCATTTTACGTATCAATTCAGTTCTCTTCAAATATATTGAAAGGCTACTGGTAGATGTTATTTTTTCATCTCGTGTTTCCAACAACTCGCTTCGTTCAGGGTCATGATAATACACAGGTATATTTAGATTATTTGCTCTCAAACAAAAAATAATGTCTTCGCCAGTATCAACTGTATGTATTGTCTCCGTGAATAGTTTATACAATGTTGATTTTCGAAACGACAGTCCACCGCACAAATAATCAACTTTAATCAAATCTGATTCTTTATCCGGTACAAAATTATTTAATAAATTATCACATATATTGAATGAAGCATCTATATTTGCCTTTTTATTATCTGAAAAAAAATCATATTTTGAATAGACATAATCCATCATTTTTTTGTTTTTGTGATACCAACCCGGAAACACAAATAAACCATTAATATCCATATTGGTTTCGTCTAATATCCATCCATATTGTCCTACAATACATTCTTGAGATTTGAGAATTTCAACTGTTTTTTTTATAAAGTCGGGACAAGGTATTCTATCATCATCCAAAACAATTACATACTCAGTAGGCGCTGTTAATGCCAATTGATAACGTCCTATATATTTAAAATTATAATCCGATGTAATGTGATAAATGTTTGTAAATTCATCCTTCCACTTTAAAAATGCGTCCAATAATGTATCGTCCTTGCATCCTAAAAAACATCCCCATATACACTTTGCCTTAATAGTTTGGTTTTTAAGTGCCATCATCTGTGAATCCAATAGCTTAGCACTTTTATTGTAATAATTTAATACAACAGTTACGTCTTCGATAAGTTCAGCCATTAATATTATATTAAATACAATATTATATTAATAAAAATACGATTTTGATTTGTTTTGATTTGATTTTCATTACAATTACATCTTAATAATATCCCATTTACCGTAATGCCCGTCGCATAGAGCGATACAAGGATTTCTAAGGGTCGTGTGATGGTCGATTGGTTGTATATTCATATATATTTTCTCATTTTCTGTAATACCTTCGTTATATTTATATATAAATGACATACGTGCGTCATCGGGCCACCATACAGGCTTTTCTCTTGGGTCTCCATACAATACATTATAATACAAAGAAGTTAGCCCATTATTGTTTGATATTAAAAAATTGTCATCTATTTTTGCATGTATTTTAGTATGATTTATATCTTTGTAAACATTATTATGTAAATTTATAGCGTCTGCGAGGCTTAAATTCGTTTTTACAGAAATATGGGGGGTGATTTGTCTATTAATGTTATACAAATATTCATCGTCAGGCAACAACCATACACAATATCTAAAATTTGGATAAGAAGTCATTTTACTATACTATAACTAAGTATATTTTTATTAAAATATAACTTATTTTCGATTTCTTATCTCCAAATCGAAATCTTTTTTTGTTAATTTATACCCCCAATGCTGTAAGGTTTGTCTGATGGCAGGGCTAATTGAATGATTGTTCCAATCTTTTTGAGTTCCTTTTTTCATAATTTGAGTCACAAGCCATTTTCTAAATCTACCCTTTGTACCTGCTAATTTTTTCCATCTACTTATCTGTCTTTCATCATCATCGCCTCGTCTTCCCATAAAAAATTCACAATACCATTGGACCCATCCATACGGATCTTCTTTTACAATCCAGCCTTTGTCCTCCCAAAACTGTAAACTAGTCCCAACTTTTACTTTATATTTATTTATATTAATATCATAATCATCCATATTCTTAGTCAAATGTTCTTCTGGTATATTCTTCCACCATTGCCTTGGATATTTTTTGTGTTGGTTTTTCAATGTTGTTTTATAAAAAGTACTATCGATTGGTCTCCAATACGTGCCACCAAAACTCCCTTTATTAAATATATCGCGAGGACTCAAATTTGGTGTAAAATCGGGAAAATCGGGAAAATGATATTTGCCTCTTTTCTTCATTTGTACTCTATTCTTTTTATTTGATTTATTACCTCCCTTTATCTTAGCAACTCGCCTTGTTCCATATCCATGCTTCTTTTTTGCTAAATTGCCTAACTTCATTGCTTTTCCATTTTTATCACAATGTTCTTCCAATATTTTATAATCAATGGCGGCAGATTTCCCACCTGTTATAGCACTTGCCAAACGTGCGTAACCCCATGAATGTGCACTTTGATTTGGTCTACTGCCACTAGAGAAATATGCCCCTTGTCCTTTCTTAACTATTTTTTCCAGTCCTTCAATAGAGCACCCAGTTGCCTTGCTTAACTCTGTACTAGGCTTTATTTTTTTTAATTTATATATCCGCTCAGCATTAGTAATATGTTTGCTTTTTTTTGACTTAAATGATTTTACCTTTTTACGGGTGTAATATTTTTTATTCTTATATCGTCTTCTTGATTTTTTTAATTCCAATATCTGTTGTTTTTTATCCTTATCTGTTAATTTTATTGGAACATATTTTATTGGAACATTTATATCGCTCATATAAAATAAGAAGAGAGAAAATCTAACACTACAATAAAGATGTTATTTATGTTCTATTTAATAAATTATACTGTCTACAATTTATTAAATAATTACAATGATGGTAGTGGCGCCAAACATAATTTGATCTCGCCTAAAGACGCAACGCTATACCTTACTATCAATGGAATGTTATTTTCAAGATACATTTCAATACTATTGCATAGATTTGTACATTTGATGAAATAGCTCAAGTTTTTCAATGAGAATTCACCTTGTATAATTTCATCGTTTCCTTGTTTTTGAATAAATTCCATATTTCCATCGCATTCCGAACGACGAAGCGTACATGAAGCAAAAGGACCATTACAACTAAAAATTAATTCATTTCCAACGGATTTAATTTCTAATCTATCTGATAAATTACTCAAATCCCTCACGATTTTTTGAAAATCACTCGAAGGCATATTGAGAATAGAAGAATATTTTATCTTGGGGAGTTCCAAATCATCGTCGTCGGGTTCAATTAATCTTAATTTCTGGTCTTTACACTGTTTAATGTCACCATTTTCAAATTTCAATCCCAGTAAATCTACGATCCCATCGTTATAATCATTTTCCTCAATATAAATGGTAAGGGTATCATCGTTATCAATTGAATTGATTAGCTTGAATAATTGAAACATATTTACTCCAATCACAATCTTCGGATATTTACAATAATAATATTCAAATTTATCTGCCTGTAAAAATAGATGTGCCAATATTGTATGTGATTTATCCATATTAACTATCCTAATACCATCTTGTTGAAAAATTATATTAGTTTCCAACAAGATGTCTTTCAAAGCAGTCATTAACGTCCTGAATGGGGGTATCTGTATAGTTTTAATTTCCAATACATTCGTACTATCACTCATAATATATTAAATTCGCAATAATCTTTAAATACTAAAAATATTTATTAATCAAACGCATCTATTTTAATAAATTGAAGATATTTATATATTAATATTTCACGATAATAGATATAAGTATGTATAAATTATTTTGCTGCTTTAAGAATAAAAATAATAATAAGGGCATGTTTACAGACGTAGTACCAAGAAGTCATAATTCAAGGCAAATTATAGGAAAATACAGAGTAAATCCTGTAAACAATATAATTTTCGACCAATACAATCTCCGGGAAAAAATAGGTGATGGAGGGTCTGCGTCAGTGTATAAATATACCGACAATAACCAATTATATGCTTGTAAATTAGGACATAGCAAAAAAACATTTGAACGAGAGATAAATATTATGAAATTATACAAAAACAATAAATATCTCCCCAAATATTTTGGTTCGCATTACAAACGGTATTCAAATCTTACGAAGTACTACATTGTAATGGAATATTGTAATGGACGTGAATTATTTGAAAATTTACAAAGTAATTACCACTATAGGAAAATTATCCATATAGTCTATCAACTGCTTCTTGCCGTGAAACATTTACAAAAATTCAATATTATCCATGCGGATATTAAATTAGAAAATATAATTATAAATTCACGAAATGAAATAAAACTGTTCGATTTTGGATTATCACGTGTGTTGGAAGATGGTAATGCTGTAAAGTTAACCAATTATATCGGGACGGTTGGATATGCGTCCCCAGAGGTGTTGTTAGACACATATCTTACACTTAAAACGGATGTATGGAGTATAGGGGTTATAATGTATATGCTGTTTAACAACTCTCATTTATTCGAGGTTGCCGATAGAAATAAATACAAACAATCTTTAATATCCATTAATCGTATATTAAGCAAAAGACTGTTTATTTATAATAATACAGTTCCTACAAGTAAATATGATACTATTTTATCCTTCCTAATTAAAACGATATGTTACGATAAAACACGATATGGAGTTAATAAATGTCTAAGGCATCCAGTGTTCCTAAATTCCAATATAATATGATGTATTGAGATGTTTTCTTATTTGTATAGTATGTTTGATATCAATCATACTGCACCTGTACCATATGTTTATGTTATGTTATTCGACAAATTTAATTTAAATATTTAATAACTAAATATTAAAAGATATTAAGTATTTTAATATAAATGTCAACCACAAATATTACAATAATAAACAACATTAATACAAAATTCAATAAATTAATTGAAAAATACTCAAATAATACCACTGTATTAGAGGGTATCTGTGATTATATAAACACTGGATTTGTCACTCAACTCGACAAAATACACAGAGACATAGGCGATATTGAGAAAATAGAGAAAGAAAAATGCTATTTTGTTAATAAATTTCTATCAAGCACCGAAAACATTTTTTATTACATAAAAGACACAGATATATTCATTCATTACGATATGGAGCATTATAAAATATTCGAAGAAGACGAACTATGTAAACAAATATACAATGAAGTAACCGAACACCAAAACTTAAGTCCGTATAAATTCGATATTCAAACTGAAATATTGAATGAATTGAAGGGCCAAACAATGTTTAAGTGTCTTCCAGAGTCATTTACTATTCAAAGTATTATTAAATACCTGACAACATATTTTTTTAATTCAAAAGAGGATGCTAAATATTTCTGTTGTATTGTTGGCGACATTGTGTTAAAAAAACCAACAAGTGTAAAATATTGTATCAATAATAATTTAATGGATTTTATTGCCTCGTTTAAAGAAATAATAAAGACCGCATTGGGGATTAACTATCTAGAACCCCGCGATTCGCGCTTCATATGCGATACAATAGACCAATACATTGATTTAGGATATCATAGGGTATTGAAGTCAACCTCCGAAAATCAGATGTTTTTATGGAATGATTTTCTAAATAGACATGCGATTGATTTGTTTGCTGTATGTATACATTATTCAAGACGGTATGTAAATGCTGAAGGATATTTGAATCATCATAAGGACAGTAAAACAATATTGTATCTTAAAAATAATTCTATAAAACAAATTGTGGAGAAATTTTGTTTGAACAAATTAGAAGTAAATACGGAGACAGTATCTTCTGGTATTAGTTATGAAAATATGAGCTATTTATGGTATCGTTTTTTAAGAGAAAATAACATTCCATCTCTTTTCTCTAAAAAAGACAATTTGCATCAGCTAGTTAAAAAATACGTTAAGTATAACGACAATAATTATAGATACTTGTCTATATTTCACAAGGACATTCGTGTCATAAATGATATGAAACATTTCTTATCAAACAATATAAATTATGACGTAGACGACGAATTAGAGACAAGTGAATTATTGTGTATTTATGCGACTACCAATCAACCCATCGATGAAAAAAGAATGATTGATATCATTCAATATTTTACAGATTGTAAGTTCACAAATTACAATAAAACTATCAAAAATATTTCATGCAAATTATGGGATAAGAAGGGAGATTTGAAACAATTTATTAACAGTATGAAGGAATATTTAACATCTGATGAAACGCCTATTGACGACATATCATTTACAAATATATATACACGTTACTGTAAAAACACGTCCAATACAGGAGATGTCAATAAGATAGTTACTAAGAGATATTTTATAAATTTCATCATAAACCATATACCATCAGAATATCTAATGTTTAATAATATATTGTCTAAATATTGGTATAGTTGAAAATAATATAATACATTTTTATAATGTAATAATAATTATACTATAATAATTATTATTTGGTTATGTTAGATTTTAATGTTCGATTGTCCGCTTAACACTTCTTGAACTTTCCTTTTTTAGGACCTGTCTTGTAGCGACATGCCTTTTTAGTTTTATTCTTTCCTTTCTTCGACTTCTTGGTTTTCTTAACGGCACCGAATTTACCTTTACGAGTAAAGTAACCTTTGTCGTGCAATCGTTTCAACATTTGTGGACCTTTCATGCTCTTAGCCTTAGAAACAATCTTTCCGTGTTTATTTTTCTTAAGATCTTTCTTTTCAAGACCACCGGTGGTTTTGAATGCGGTTTCATGCATAACTTGTGCTCGAGATCCAACAAGCATTGAAAATTTCTTACCTTTTACGTGGTACATACCGTCATCACTTTTATGGGCTCTTTTTACCATTATACATTTTAATTAGAAAAAATCTTTTTCAAATAATTACTTTATTATAGTGGTTTTTTAATATATTTCTAAATTATACTATGAGTAACAACGAAGACGATTACATTGATTTTCAAATATATAAAAAGGATATAGATAGTGCTAAATCAGAAATAGAAGAATTGGAACGAGTGCTAAAACAAGCCAAAAAGGCTTACAAGAAAACATACAAAAAAGATTATGATTTTAAATGGTTCCATTATATAACGCAAGCCTTTTACTGGATAAATCCCATAAATTATATTAGTTTTTTTGAGTTCGACCTTAATTTTGATTTTGATAATTATTCTGCTTATAGAAAAGATAATTTTACAGAAGGGTATAATATGTATTATAATAGAGCGAAGAGATATGAGGAAGAAATGAATACATATGCCGAAATAAATAATAAATTAGAAATAAACAGTGACTTTGAAACCAATACAGACGTCGAGGATGAGGAGGAATCCAATGATGGGCCGGATGAATTGGATTCATCCGCCGTAAATGAATAATTAAATGAATAATTAAATGAAGTATTAATTGTAAATATTGAAATTGAATAAAATTGATTTAAAA
>MDSX01106187.1_pt1 | contig 23036 bp, 26 predicted proteins | sample 811141 | NCBI WGS metagenome assembly MDSX01 (sample SAMN05326642, study PRJNA326480) | marine metagenome | isolation source: seawater | place: Atlantic Ocean: South East | collected 2010
GCACAGCTCCAACACTCTTTTGGATATACTTCAGTTGATCGTAGAGATCGTTCCTATTGGTAACTATGACGCCCCCTATGATCTGATTGTGTCCACTGAGATACTTCGTGGTACTATGTAGAACTAAATCCGCCCCATACTCAAGAGGCCTGAGGAAAACGGGCGTGGCAAAAGTCGTATCGACTACATACAGGAGGTTGTTTCTATTCGCTATCTCCCCAACGGCCTCTAAATCAGTCACTTTCAGTAATGGGTTTGTAGGAGTCTCAATCCATACCATCTTAGTTTCTGGACGAATGGCCTCCTCAACATTCGCTGCTACTTGCGAGTCAACGTAGGTGAACTCAACTCCATAGTTGGTCATCAGTTTATTAAACAGTCTAGCAGTACCCCCATAAACATCATCGCAACAGACAACGTGATCTCCTTGGCTAAGCAGCTTCATGCAGCTATCTGCACTCGCCATCCCACTAGAGAAAGCGATTGCATGACTCCCACCCTCCAAGGCAGCAAGGTGCTTCTCCAGCTCTTGCCTAGTCGGATTCGACGAGCGAGTGTAGTCAAATCCCTTGTCTACACCAATCTCCTCAAGAACGTAGGTGGCTGTTTGGTATATCGGTGGAATGATAGCTCCCGTTGTTGGGTCTGGCTTGCTTTTTCCTCTTACAGAGATGGTGTCGAAGTCCATGTTTCTCTTACCCTCGGAATTAGCCATATGCAAAAGAGTTTGAGTTTCGTCAATTTCCTCTTATCCGAACTCTAGTCGCTACGTAGATTATTCCGAATAGTCCAGCCAGGATAATGGATATAGCACCGAATCCCGGATCAGCACCATTCCAAGAAGAAGGATCGAAAGGCTCTCCATCACCTAGCGTGGAAATATACCAAACAAACGCTGCTGAAGCCGTTGACATGAGTGCTATGAGGACTATAATTCCCGTTCTCGCATGTCTAGGAACGGTCTTTCCAGTAGCATAATATTCGAACATGACGGCTCCGAAGAAACGATTTGTTAGAGTCCATCTGAACATCTTCTCACTGGAGTATGAAAAAAGGAAGGCCGCTGGTACGGCCCAAGAAACAGTGGGCCAACCCGGAACCCAAAGACCAATTATCGCAAAACCCAAGAAGAGGAATCCCAATCCTAGATAAAGACGACTGAGAAACGGACTGCTAGACACACAATATGTTTCTACAAGCTCATCGATACTGGCCACTCTTTCCATTCAGTTCGTCTAGTAGGGACCCTTGTTCGTGTTTAAGATGATATCATCCGAAGGCTCAAGCGATAAGTCCCTACCAGAAAGTCATGGAGACGCCCTTCATCTTCCCTAGGGCTGCCTCTATCGAAGCACCTCTAAGGCTAGCAGTTTTGATTTCGGGAGGAGGGTCAGGTTTAGCCTCCCTGTTGGCTTTCCAGTCATTAGAGCCTCGTTGTCATCGAACAGTAATCGTCCTTGCGGATAGCAGAAATGCTGGTGGCCTTGAGCATGGCAAGAGTGCCGGAATAACTACTGTAGGAATCCCCATCCCTATGGGGTTGGAAAGTACGGAACGCCGCCTTGCTCACGAGAATATGATCCAAAGCCAATTGAAATCTTCGAAAGCTGAGGTATTGATTCTAAGCGGATACATGAGGATTTTCACTCCTTCTTTCGTAGAAAAGTGGAAGGGACGTATAATGAATATTCACCCTTCCATGTTACCAGATTTTCCGGGTGCACACCCCCATCGGGATGCCCTCTCTGCTGGAGTCACTACAACTGGTTGTACTGTACACCTAGTAGACGAGGGAGTTGATACAGGCCCCATTCTCGCTCAAAGAGAAGTTCCTGTTCTTGAAGGAGATAACGAGGAGACACTTCAAGAGAGAGTAAAGAAAGTCGAGCATGTACTATACCCCGAGACTATCGATCTATTTTGTAGAGGCAGACTCTCGATCTAGATCATCAGGCGTATTTACGTTTGTTAACGTCATAGAATCAACTACCAGAAGTGAATGTTTCATATCGGTGAACTGAACATGAAGAGGACTTCGATTTTTACCAATCTCTTCTAGAACCTCCATAGGCCTAATCAATGCAAGAAGCGGGTGCGACATCTTCCCATCGTGTGGCATAATTAGACTATCAGAAACCCCTATACTCTCACTTAGTGAATTGAAAACTTCCTCAGAAATCCTAGGATAATCCACAGGTGCCAATTGAAGCAAACCCGACCCCTCATCTAAGTCACTAATAGCCTCAATAATTGCTTCAATTGGTCCAGCATGAGGTGTACTATCCAGAACCCATTCAATGTCAAGCGAAATTCCGATTGCAGAACCATACTTATCGACGTCGGAAGGTTTGGCAACTGCAATTCTGATTGGCTCCAGGCCTGCTCCAGCAAGTGCTATGGCAACATGCTCAATCATCGGACGACCTTCAATTTCAAACAAGGCTTTATCGAACCCCATTCTAGAAGACCTACCACCAGCAAGTAATAGGGATTTCACGATCCTCACCTCAGATCATCCAGTCGTCTCAAAGCGTGTTGAATCTCTTCCATTAGGTCCATCGCTCTACCGATAAGCATTTGGCGATCCTTCCTTACTGAAGACCCCTCCAGCCAATTCATAATCTGTGCAATGTCTTGGGAACCCCTCTTTATTGTCCACTCAAGAACTTCCTCGGATACAGGATCATCAGATGGTAGCAGACGCTCTGCCATACTAGACCTAGCGAGCATATTGGAATTAGAACTATGGTTATGATTGCACCACCCTGTCCTTAATTCTACCAAGAAGTGAATCTCCATCGGGAACTTTAACATCTTTTAGAACATCAATAATTGTCTCTGACAACTCTCTACCAGAGTTTTTCGAAGAATATGCTGTGATTAATGCAAGATGACTCTCAATCAACCTACCATTACACCAAGAAATTAATATTTCATCACTCGGAACATTCTGCTTTGCCCGAAAAAGCTCTTCAATACTTAGAAGCAAAGCCTCTAAAGGCTCAGAATTATTTATCGATGAAGCTAGGATGCTCCATGGAGTTACACCAATTCTGCTAAAGTCCAGATTTGCTAGCAAAAGGGCCGCTAGTGCTACATCCTCCCTACCATGCCTCTTCCAGAGAATTGTTACTAGCTCCAATATTACTTTCTGACTGTCACTCGAATTTGTTAATATCCAAGATGCAACTCTTCTGAGTAGGTCATCTGGAGTTCCCAGATGGAACGAATAACCAGCAGATTTTCCTAACCTATCTGTACTTGACTTCATTATCATTGCCGGAACACCGATTGGATAGGCCTCTCTAACAATCTTAGCGAGCTTTTTACTAGATTTATGTGATGAGAAAGCCTGACTTTCCAAGTAGTCATCTAACTCGCGCGCGCCGCTCATCTATCCTGCTCTTTCTTGGTAAGTATTTTGACGCTATCGAAAATCTCGCTCATCCTGTCTACTGAATCGTTCAGCCTCATCCTGAACTCATCAATAAAAGTCCTATGAACAATTTCCTCTAGCTGTCTGTCCAGACTTCTTGCTATTGCACGGTGTTCTGACTCAGAAATACCGAAAATCCTTCTCAGATACTCTATCAGAGATAGAACATCATCCGATCTGTCAGTATGTATCAGCATAACCTCTAGTACCTGACCGTAAACTAGACGCATTTCGCTTTCCGAAATTTCTTCCCCAATAATGGAAGCTTCTTCATCTGAGACGATTGCGTCATAGACTCTTTTCGGAACTTCTTCTCCGAGCCTCAATGAATGAGCAAGTTTGGTCAAAATCCTCTTCTCTCCGTTCGATAATTGACCGTCAAACAAGGCCAATTTGGATGCCTTCATGAAGACTCTGGATTTATCATCTACAATAGGCCCCTCGCCATCTTCCATAGACTCCGATTCGTGCACCATGACTTAACGACTGGGTTCCAAATTGATGAAATTACCGGACAATTTTCCCGACAGTAGCATTCATGAAGGCAACTACTACCGGAATATTGCTGATCAGCCCTACTCGCGGGCGCCTTGCGCCCATCCGAACCCCCCCGCCGATTTGGCGAAAAAGGGGGCAAGGCCCCGGTTTGGGGCCGAAAGGCAAAGGAATTGAACAATATGTCAAATGAAGGAAAATATGTCATACATGCAACTATCAGAGTCGACGGTACTGTAGCAAGAAAGGATGTTGTCGGGGCCATCTTTGGTCAGACAGAGGGTCTACTAGGAGAAGGGCTCCAGCTTAGGCAACTACAGAAGACCGGAAGAATCGGACACGTCGATGTTAATCTGAATAACAACAAAGGCAGAGTCCAAGGGCAAATCGATCTCTCTTCGTCAATAGACCAAGTTAGTACGGCTGTAATTGGAGCAGCTCTAGAAACGATCGACAGAATAGGACCATGTAAGGCAGTAATTAAAGTGAAAGAAATAGAGAATATTCGCTCTGCAAAGAGGGACCATGTTATCGACAGAGCAAAGCAGCTTCTGCTGGGGATCGTAAATTCTGCAACCGGCGAGTCAAAGAACATCCTTGACGAGGTACGCTCTGTACTAACCTTGGACACAATGGTAGAGTTCGAAGGGATGACCGCCGGACCAAATGTGAGAGATTCAGACGCAATCATCATCGTAGAAGGTAGGAACGATGTCCGAAATCTATTGAAGTTCGGAATAAACAATGCAATTGCTACTATGGGATCTGGAATCAAACCCAAGCTAGCAGAACTAGCCTCAAAGAAGAAGACTGTAACAGCATTCTTGGATGGAGATAGGGGTGGCAAGCTTCTACTTATGGAGATAAACGGGACATTAGGCAAGTCGCTTACTCACGTTGCATTCGCACCCCAGAGCAGAGAGGTTGAGCACCTGGAAAGCAAAGTCGTAACAAAGTGTCTAGGACAGAAGGAAATAGCATCAAAGGCGGTTTCAAGGATTCAGACTGAAATACAAAAGGATGACGATGCCACAGTAGGAAAAGGCAAGCCTTCTCTGGAGGCCCCAGAAGAAGTAAAGGGATGGGCCACATTAATGGATGGTTTGAAGAGAAATCAAGCAGTAATAGTTCAATCAGATGGCTCCGGATCAGACCCGGTCAGTGCCAAGGATCTCGAGGCGGCACTCGGACAGGCAGATGGGGCCCAGGGACTTGTGTTTTCAGGGAAGGTAACTGATAGAATCCATGAACTAGCATCCGGTGCAGGTATCAACAACGTCATAGGAAAATCCATCGGTCCTCAATCCCTCAAACTAGGGGTGCAAGCGTACTCAGTTAGCGATTTGGATTGAAAGAACTATTCTTATGGCATCCAAAAATACTGCTAATAAAGCACCTCTGGCCTAGGTTATGAGCAGAAGCCATCAAAAGTCTCTCATGTCCGCTAGGCTCGATGCAAGACACAACCATGGCTTTACTTTCTCTCTATGGGGTACTTTCTATTGCACTTCTACTATTGTGGATTAAGCACAAAACAGTCAGGAAGCAAAGAGATAGAATTGCTGTAAAATTAGGATCAATGAAGGGCAATCTCAGCGATACCTCTGATAGATTGGATCTCCTTTCCAGAGGTGTAGACACCATCCTCTCAGACTCGCCAAGAGTTCATGATTTGCTTAGCGTCCACAAAGCGTTGGAATCTGCGGAATCATTACTTTTTAACCAAGGAATTCCAATAAGCAATAGTGAGTCATGCGCTATCGCAACTCACGCCGCCAAAGAGATTCTGATTCACTATCCCGGTTCAAATAACGAAGAAGAGAGAAAGCAAACTCCAGGACTAGGCCCGCTCTCAAAAAGACTTTCCGCTATCCTTACAGAAGCTGAAATGAAGGCTGAGGATATTGAACTCTCAGCCGAAGAACACAGGAGAATTGGTGAACTTTTCCACTCAATAGAAAGATTTGATTGGGCAGCAGATTGTTTTCAAAGAGCTAATGAATTGGATCCAGAAGATGAATCCGCACTAAGATCCCTCTCATCGATTCAGAGGAAGCGCGGGGATCTAGAATCTTTGGACAGATCTCTAGAAAGACTTCTTGCAGTAGCCCCAGATGACATATCTATTCTGAGAGAGCAGGCAATTCTTCTCCAAGACTCAGAGGATGAGAGAGCCATCAGAAATAGAAAGAGGCTAGATGCATTAGGAGCAGACTCACTCGAATCAGAAGCAGAGAACCAGCTCTCACAAATTGCTCAGAGAGCTAAAAATTTGGGGAGAATCTCAGCTGAAGGAAGTAATACCACAGATAGTGCGGCGAGCTTCGTCGAAAGGGCAGCAAAGCAGCTACTTTTGGGCGAGGTCACAGCTGCTCGCGAATCAGTAAATTTAGCTATTGATCTGGATTCTAACTTCGGACAGGCTTGGTCGCTAAAGGCTAGATTGATTGCCTTGGAGAAAGGAAGAACCAAGGATGCAATAAAGTGCATAAGACGAGCAAAGGCTCTCGATGAATACACCGTGATTTTAGAATCAGAGATATTAGAGTCCGATGACAGAACGGATGCTGCAATTGAGGTACTAGAAGAGCACCTAGAAGGCTCGCCCAGCGATTCAGAAGCGAGAGGTAGGCTCAGTCAGCTCTGGTTAAGCCGAGGAGCATTCGATACAGCTAGAGAGATACTTGAGGCAGCTCCAGAAGAAGCTTGGGATTCCGCTAAAATGCATGTAATGGCTGGGCGACTTAACTTAGTAAACTCGGATAATGAACGGGACGAAACTGGAAAAATCGATCAAATGGGGGTAATAGACGCTCTAGTTTCTTTTGATAGAGCTATTGAAATCGATCGAGAATCAGGACTTGCATGGCTTGGTAGAGCCAGAGCATTGCGTTATCAAGGTTCATTTGACGAAGCTGAAATTGCACTTGTAAGGGCTAGGAGACTGATTCCCGACCATCCCTCCATACCATTGGAAGAGGCACAACTATGCCTCGATTCAGGAGATATAGAACAGGCTAATGCATTGTCATTAGAAGCAACAACAACGCTAAAGAACAATCCAACCGTTTCATTCATCAGAGGAATTATTTCCGCGAGGTCTGGCAGATTGGAAGAATCTCTAAACTTCTTTTCTAGAACTCTGGAGATTCAACCCGAACATGTCAGAGCTAGACTAAACAGAGCATCAGCAGCTCTACTTTACGATAATCTGACTTTAGCACTTGATGATGCAAATATTCTCGTTGACGCTAGACCCAAACACGAACTGGCCAGACTCAGAAAATCTGAGATATTGATGAACCAAGGAGATTGGAGCTCAGCAGAAGTCGAACTAAGAGAACTACTGAGATTGAATCAAAACCATTCAATGGGTTTAGTTCACCTAGGCACATGTTTGATAGCGATGGAAAAGTCAGAACAGGCAGAAAAGCCCCTAAACAAGGCAATAGCCACAAATCCCCATCTCTCTGAGGCTTGGTATCAGCGAGGACTTCTTTACTTGGATTTCGGAAAGTCTAGAGAGGCGATGTCCGATTTCGAGGAAGCGGTACGAGCTGACCCCCAGCATGTCGATGCAAGACTAAGAATAGCGGCAATCCTTCATGAAGACACCGATTTGGAAAGAGCCAGGTTTGCCTGGAGAAACGTCCTGGATGTTGATCCTCAAAACAGACTTGCAAGGAGGAGGTTGGAAGAATGTACAAAATATGTCCAATCAAGGAAAGAGGCTCTTGCCCCAAAGGATTGAATTGCAAAAACTCAGACGCGGGATAATGCAACCTTCCCAATCTATCGAACCGGGTTCGACGGCCCCAGACTTTGAACTCCCCAACGCAAACGCCAGTGTAGGTAAAAAAAATATGACACTTTCAGATGTAATGGGCGAAAATGGCACCATCGTATTCTTCACCTGTAACCACTGTCCCTACGTAGTCGGCTCGGAGCCTAGAATAGAGAGGATCGCTGAGATTTCGAGATCATCCGGCATAGGATTCGCTGGAATAAACTCAAACGATCCAGTAAAATATGAGTCAGACTCTTGGGAAAATATGGTCAAGAGGGCATCTAAAGGGATGAGCTATGCGTATCTCCATGACTCTTCCCAAGAGATAGCACTGTCATACGGAGCAGAAAGAACCCCAGAATTCTATCTCTTAAATTCTAGACAGGAAGTCATATATCGAGGAAGAATGGATGATTCCCCTAGGGATCCATCCCATGCTACCACTTCAGAACTGGAGGATGCCATAAATAGCCTGATATCTGGTCAGGAAATCTCGACTGCCAGAACTGAAAGTATTGGTTGCTCTGTCAAGTGGAAGGCTTAGGTGCTAAACTTGGCAATGGGCCTTCCCGCAAGATTGTTCTACATTGTGATGAGACTGTCCCCTCCAAGCTTCAGGAGTAGAATGTGGATGTGGTTATATCAGAGAATGGCTAGGTCGCAAACAAATTCTAAATTCAGATTCATGAATTATGGTTTCAATGACGATGATGAAATAGAACTTTCAGAAAATGATGAGGCGGATCGACTATTCATCCAGCTGTATCACATGAATATTAGAGGGATTGAAATCGAAGGAAGAGAGGTACTTGAGGTTGGCTCAGGAAGAGGAGGGGGAGCTAGCTGGATTGCTAAGACACTCAAGCCAGAATCCCTCGTTGCTATCGACTACTCTTCTGAAGCAGTTAGACTGTGTCGGGCATGGTACCATGATCAAGAAAATCTGAGGTTCTTAGAAGGCAATGCCGAGAACCTTCCCACCGAAGGAGACTCATTCGATGTTGTATACAACGTTGAGTCTTCTCATTGCTATGCCAACATGGAAAAATTTCTATCTCAGGTCTTCAGAGTTTTGAGGTCCGGGGGGGATTTCTGTTGGACAGATTTGAGAGAAACGAAGGCAATACACGAAGTCGAAAATTTATTTTCTAATGTCGGATTTCTGATAAAATCCTCTTCCGATGTTACAGAGAACGTCTTAGATGCGCTGAAACTCATAGAAGAAGGAAGAAGAGACATAATCCGACAAAGCGCCCCCCAATCATTAAGGAAGAGTTTTGAGACATTTGGTGGAGTCCCCGGCACCCCGATTTATGAGGCTATGAAGGCTGGAAGAGTCAGATATCTGAGGTACCATATGGTCAAGCCCTAGAGAATTCTAGTATTGCTCCAGCACCAACTCTGTCTGCGTTGAGCTGATATCTCCGGGAGCAGCAAGCCACATTCTGTCCAACAGATCACGAAGGGCAACCGTATCATCTACGTGAACCACTGCGACTAAGTCCGCGTCACCACTGATTTCGTATACGCTCTCCACTCCGGGCCAACCAGAGAACTCTCCTGCTAAAGAGCCTATTTCAGTCCCTGGACCAACTTTTAGTCGTATCAACGCAGTAAGCCCAATACCTGCTTCCCTAACAGTATATCCTCGAATGATTCCACTTTCTTCCAATCTCCTAATCCTTGTTCTGACCGTCCTCTCCGTCACTCCTACTGCTTTTGCAATATCGACATAGGGGGATCTCGCCGAATCCCTCAAGAAAGATAGAATGGATCGGTCCAAAGAGTCGATATTTGTCATATTATTATCCGAAAAAAGACCAACTTATTGTTATTATTGACATTTTCCATAATTATAATCATCATTCACTTCTGGTTTCTATACATAGTTTAATGATTTCAGATTGGTTGTATTCAAATGGGACGGCCTACTTTGGTTTGCTATGGGAGGGGAGGAAGCAACCTCTCAGCTCAGGATTCAGGAGTACTTGGATGAGGTCTGTAATCTCGATATCCCCTCTTCCCAATCTCAGTGGTACAATATAGACGTAGCCTCTTTACTTTCGGGCTCGACAATTGAAGGCCACGAATTAGACCCAATGACCGGATCTTCCCTAATTTTCCTATCTAGAAGCGCAATCCTGTGCTGTCCGCAGTCTGGAAGGATACACCACTATCCAAAACATCTGATTCACTGCTTCGTAGATGATAATCGCTCAGAGTTGAAAGAGGCAGATGGAGTTCTGATAAGAGCAGAACTATTCTCAATTTCGCCAACAGATGAGCAATTATGTTGGGAATGCTGTTGTAGATCAGAACTAGAGGTTCCCGAAATTCAAAGCAAGGTCTCCAGATGGCTAAGTTGGCTGAACAGATAGAACTTCTTCCGCTACCTTGAGAAGTTAGTTATTGGTCGGGGCCTCAATGGGTGGCGCAATCAGCGACATCTTCGCTCGAGCCATTCTAGATTCAAGGGGCAACCCTACGGTGGAAGTCGATTGTTTCGTCGACGGGGTTCTCACAGGTAGGGCTGCAGTTCCATCCGGTGCCAGCACCGGAACACACGAAGCAGTTGAGCTGCGAGATGGTGGTAAAGAATGGATGGGCAAGGGAGTTCAGGCCGCAGTCAATAACGTCAACGGCCCAATCAGAGATAGAATTGTAGGAATGGACCATAGAAACCAATCTAAAATTGATAACGCCCTGATTGAATTGGACGGGTCCCCCAACAAGGAACGTTTAGGAGCGAACTCAACACTTGGGGTCTCATTGGCGTGCCTGAGGGCTGCTTCTGGAGGAAAATTGTGGAAACACCTCTCTACCGATGGAGAAATTAGCATTCCAGTACCTATGATGAACATCCTGAATGGAGGAGCACATGCAGATACAAACGTAGATGTCCAAGAATTCATGGTAATCCCCCATGGATTCAAGAGCTTCCCCGTCGCACTACGAGCCGGAGTAGAAACCTACCACTCTCTGAAAAAATTGCTACAGGACGAGAAACTCCTCGGAGGAGTGGGGGACGAGGGGGGATTCGCCCCAAGCCTGCCTAGGAACGAGGAGGGACTCAGGCTCGTTCTAGAAGCAATCAAACATGCAGGATATTCTCCAGGGGAACAGATTTCGATAGCACTCGATGTAGCAGCGCAAGAATTCTTTGATGGAGAAAAATATCACTTGGATGGGATGGCGATGTCGGGTAGTGAGCTTGGGAGGTTGTATTCTACTTGGATCGATAGCTATCCCATAGTGTCAATTGAAGATCCATTCGGTGAGGATGATTGGGATTCTTGGATAGAATTCAACTCCAGAGAGGGAAAACGAATCCAGATAGTAGGAGATGATCTATACGTAACTAATCCAGAGAGACTAATGAGAGGGATAAATCAGGCTGCATCCAATGCAATTCTGATTAAGTTAAACCAAATTGGTACGGTTTCAGAAACCTTGGAAGTAATAAAAATAGCTAGAAAAGCTGGATTTGGAACGATAATCAGCCATAGATCAGGAGAGACATCCGACGATGCAATCTCAGATATAGCCGTGGGGACTAATGCGAAGCAAATCAAAACAGGGGCCCCCGCTAGAAGTGATAGAACATCAAAATATAATCAGCTAATCAGAATTTCAGAATTAGTTGAGGAATTTTCCGACTTATTCTAAGGCGGATAATAGTAATGGTAGAACGATGCTAGCATCCGACTCTATCACGAACTGTGGGCACTCTACCCCTAACTTACCCCAACTGATTTTCTCATTTGGCGGGGCTCCCGAATATCCTCCATACGAAGCTCTAGACTCAGAAATCTGACCAAACCATGACCAAAGCGATACGTCTATCCCCGCATCCTGCCTCAACATAGGAACTACCGAAATTGCGAAATCCCCGGAAATACCACCTCCGATCTGGAGTATTCCGGTCGGCGAGTCGTCTTCTCTATACCAGTCAGCAAGTGATTGCATTGTATCCAAGCCGCTCTTGATAATAGAATTACTTTTCAGCGTACAATCAAGCACTCTAGCCGCAAGAAGACTTCCAAGAGTCGAGTCTTCCCACCCCGGTGTGAAAATGGGGAGATTAGCATCCGCAGCCGCAATTAGCCAAGATTCATCCGAAGGAGAGGATATTTCTAGATCTCCATGTAGGAGCAAATCGTAAACATATTCGTGAGGAAAACGACTATCCCCTACAACCTCTGCTTCTTCCCAGAGTTCGAACATCTTCTCGCCTATTTGAACGAAGGCCTTCTCTGGTATTGCTACGTCTGTGACACGATTCATCTTCCTCTGTGATAGCTGAGCATCATCTTCTTTGCTTTGCTCTCTCCAATTTGGAATCATTTCGTATTCAGATCTTGAAACGAGGCCAAACAACTCCTCCTCTAAGTTTGCACCAGTACAACAAATTGCATGTATACGCTGCTCTCTGATTGCCGGAGCCAGACTCTTTCCGATTTCTGCTGTTGACATCGCACCCGCCAAAGTCAGCATCAGTCTCCCACCACTACCCAGAAAATCTCTTAGAGAATCAGTACACCTAGACAATTCCCCAGCATTGAAATGCCGGTAGTGGTTTGTTATGAAGTCTCTAATACTCACCTACTCACTCCTAAATCTGTCTACTCGTTCTCTCAACACCATTCTAAGTCCTGGTATCTTTGACACTAAATGATCATGAATCAGATCAGCCACCGAATCAGGATCGTGATCCCCACAAGTAAAAACGTCCAAAGCTAACAATCCCCTTTCTGAGTAGCAATGAGCAGTAACATGACTCTCATCGATCAAAACGATTGCAGCGAAACCAATTGGACTAACACTCCCATCAAACTCCTCTACATGCGAATGAACCACCCTAACTCCTGACTCAATCAGTCCTTTCTTCAAAATCTCCAGAACCAAAGAACCATCACTTCCAATTGGGGATGAGTAGTCAACATAGTCAATTAGCACATGGGCTCCAACCGGCTCAGGTACGCTCACGCTTTGGGTGCAAAGTCACCAAGATTTCAAACTCACTCTTGACAAAGCCATCTTCTAAGACGCCTTATTCCTTCATGAATGGCTTCTTCATCAGCAGCGTAGGATACTCTTACGAAACCATCCCCATCTTTAATGAGAGACGCGGGAATTAGTTGAACACCCGCCTCAAGCGCACCATCAGCGAACTCAATGTCACTCATTCCAGTACCAGTTATATCAGCGAAAACGTAGAAAGCACCTTCTGGCTCGGGAACCCTAATTCCCGGGATGGAGGATAATCCGTTTGTCATTATCTCTCTTCTCTTGAGATATTCTTTGTTAAACGAATTGACATAATCATCACAACCCAGAGCAACTTTGGCCGCATCCATCATGAATGTAGGTATATGGGAAGCAGAATTTGCCTGACTCTTCATCGCTGCCCTCATTGCGTCTTGGGGCCCAGTAAGGAAACCCACTCTCATTCCTGTCATCGCCCACGATTTCGACCAACCATTAACTACAATTGTCCTTTCTTTCCCTCCCGGTAGCGTTGAAGGTGAGACATGGGGCCAATCTACCCAAACCATCCTTCCGTAGATTTCATCAGAAACAATCCACAAATCATACTCAACCGCTATTTCTACAATCTTTGCAATCTCATCTGGTGTAAATACAGCTCCAGTAGGATTGCAAGGTGAATTTATCAGAATCATTCGTGTTTTCTCTGTTATGGCTTCTCTAATTGCCTCAATATCTGGATGAAAATTATCCATCTTCACCTTTACATGAATTGGCGTAGCGCCAATGAATTCCAGCATTGGCTCATAAGATGCCCAAGAAGGAGAAAGCAGAATTGCCTCATCACCGGGCATGGTTGTGATAAGAAAAGAGTATAGCAGTGCCTGCTTTGCTCCTGGTGTGATTACGACATCCTCAGCTCTAGCTTCAATAGAATGGTGACGTAAAAGATAGTCTGCAACAGACTGGCAAAGGTCCATCGAACCTGGTCCTCTAGTATACTTTGTCTTACCAGATTCCAGACCTTCGATCGCAGCTTCAATCACCTCTCGAGGCGTTTCGAAACCAGGCTCCCCAACGGTCCACCTAACGACTTCTTTTCCGGGCGGCTGCAAGTATGGGGCGAATCCTACTCCTAGGCTCTCAAAGCGGGAAGACACGCGAGGCACACCCCCCACACCTGCAACCACCCAATGAAGGTATGCCGGAACTCGGACAGTCTTCAAGAAAGAAAGTCTGCTCGGCTAACTCAAGCACGAGTGGCAGAGCAGCTATGCAATGGACTGCAGATCCATGGACCCGGGTGCAAATCCCGGCTCGTGCTCCACAAAATCATTCAAAGGTCCATCACTGCATTCAAAGTGTAAAGTAGGCCTAATACCATTGCAAACGCGATTACCATTACGTTGAAGTCTTCGGCTTTATTTTCCCACTCCTCTCCACCATAAGTCATCCCGTCTTCTATCCCCTCGGGCCTTAGTCTGTAGTATGCGAAGAGAGTAAGCAATAGTGCAAGAGGACCTGCAACGGCATCTTGAATTGTTTGATCTGTAATCGTTCTCCGTACTTCATCATCAACATATGAGATGTAGGTCTGAATCGTAGCTGCTAGGGTAAAGAAAATTCCAGGATGAATTATTGACCACTTTCCACTAGGGCCATCTAGTATCGTTAGCATGATCCATAGTAGATAGACAAGAAACAGACTTCCACCAACTGCCACAGTCACTGTTGAGGGAGCCCCAAGACCTTCAGCAGGATCGCCCCCCTCCACAAGATCGACTACTGACTGCGGATCTAGAAGTGCTCTGAAGCAGTAGAATATTCCCATCAAAGTCAACAGCCCTAGGGCTAAAAGTGCTGGTGTGTCCTTGACGTTCACTCCGGGAGAGAACTCAGACAGTCCGTCATTAACTTCGTCTTCGTTCATTAAAAACCAATATGCTGCGATGTATGCTACAAGGACTACAGGAACAATGTATTTAGGTGTCTCCGAGGAGTCCAAATCTCCCCAGTGTATCCATAGCATTGCAGACATCGTTGTGAGTCCAGCAATAACCGGAATCATAGTTGTCCATTTTCCCTTGGCCCCTTCATTCAGAATAATTGCTGTCGAAATGAAGATACCAAACATCAGGACCCCATTGAAAGCGGTCTCTGGTCCGCCGTTTCCATAAGAATTACTGGTTTCGATAGTGTCATTACTGAGAAGAGTGAAGCAATCTCCAGCCCCCCCAGTCACATAGCATTCAGCGAAGAACATGAAGTTCAGCGCGTATACAAATGTTACAATTGCGGTGAACGATAGCAATACAGCGGCAGGCATTGACTTGATCCTAAAAAGACCCATATCGAACGGTAACTAAAACAACCTAAAGTAATTCCTAATCTATTTGATAGAAAATGGTAGCTTTTCTAGATCTATATTTCCACCACAGAGAATGATACCGACTCTTTCCAATCCTGACATCTCCTTGAACCTTGGATTAAGGATAGCTGCTAAAGAAATTGCACCGCTTGGCTCAACAATCATTTCGAAATTATCGTATATTAGAGTCATAGCCTCCAAAACTTCTTCATCGCTGACTCTGATTATCTCTTCTACATTCTCTCTAATTATTGGCCAAGTGATTTTCCCCATGCTAGTTAGTAGTCCGTCGCAGATTGTATCAGGTCCCGTTTGCGGGACAAATTCTCCTGATTCCAATGATCTTGCCGCATCGTCCGCTCCATACGGCTCAGTACCAAAAACTAGGGCCTCCGGGAGCAATTCCCTCGTAGATATACTGGTACCAGACATTAGACCCCCGCCTCCAATAGGGCACAACACTGCGTCCAACTTCCCGCATTCCTCAATCATCTCCTTTGCAGCAGTTCCCTGACCAGCAATCACGTTTAGATTATCAAACGGATGGATGAACGTAGCTCCGGTTTCCTCGAGCACTGCGTTCGCCGCCTCAATTCGAGCCTCCAGATTCGGCTCACACAGAACAACCTCGCCACCATGACTTCTTACGCCATCTATCTTTACCTTAGGAGCATTATTTGGCATCACGATGAATGCCTGGACGCCTCTTTGCTTGGCAGCTAGTGCGACAGCCTGTCCATGATTGCCACTACTATGGGTGCAAAGTCCATTTTCTGCCTCCTCACCCAGAAGCATCACTGCGTTTGAGGCCCCTCTGAACTTGAATGCTCCAATACGTTGCATGTTCTCACATTTCATGAAAATCTTACGGCCTGCTAACCGGTCTATTTCAGGTGAGTTTACTACTGGAGTTTTCAAAACAACACCCTCCAGCCTTCTAGAAGCGTCTTTTACATCCGAGAAGTTGACAGGGAGCATCGTATTCATCCACCCCACCAGTTAGCAATACATGATTACTACGGCCCCCTCCCGTCAAAATATGGAACGTGAAGGTGGACCGGAATGGAGACTAACGGCCTTTGCTTCGATTATTCTAATCCTTGACGCCTTGTTCTTTGGTTTTGCCCCATTAGGCCCATGGGACGATACAAGTTTTTCCAGGGGGGCGATTGGTTTGATGGGTCTAGCCCTAGCATACGTCTCTTGGTATCGCTACACATTCAAGAAAAACGGACTAATCCCTTGGATTGATCTTTGGGAAGATCCAGTGAATTCCAGTAGAAAAGTATTGGCCGCATCTGTAATAGCCCTATTTCTGGCTTGGATTGTTGGTAATCCAATGCAGCATTTACTTCCCGATCCCACAGGTTTAGTGATTAGCCTAGTTGGCCTTCTTCTAGGGATTCAAGGAATATATGCGATGATGACTTTTGGACCTCTCAGAGAGGACTGACTATCTCCTTCCAGGTTTCCAAAACTGTAGTGGAAGCGGGGGCTCTCCTTGCATGGCGCGGAACGCCAGGTGGTCCGCTCTCTCATTCCACCTGTGTCCTCTGTGGGCTGGCACATGTTCCCCGGCAAGGCCGATGATGGAAGCGACCTCTACCCACAGTAGACCAACCCTTCTCGCCAATTCTAGATTGGCCTTCGCTTTCCATAATCCGGAAGCGATATTTAACGCATAATTAGAATCTCCTCTTATGATACACTCCTCGATGCTACCCTCAGCCAATAACCATCTCAGAGCGTTAGCAATCGCTGAAAGCTCTGCAGTATTGTTTGAACCGACTTCAGCCCCCAAAAACCCATCCTCTTCAGAGTTAGTTACAACTTTCCCACTAAGCTCTGTGAGAACATCGCCCTTCCCATTCCCACTACTTCCGTCTCCTTCGATAACGCAAAACCCCCAACCAGCGCTTGTTTCCGCAGTAACATTTCGATTTTCTTTGCAAGACCCATCTACGTAAATGTGAACCTTGCTGGGATTCTTCATAATTAATCTCCAATCAGAGTGGAGTAACCGACTGGATCAAGAAGCTTGTCAGACTCGTTATTCCCCCCAGTATTGATTTTACAAATCCAACCAGAACCATAGGGATCATCATTGATCTTCTCAGGCTCGTCTTCCAATGACTCATTCACCTCTGTAACCGTTCCGGATAGGGGTGCGTAGATTTCACTTACCGATTTTACAGATTCTACACTGGCAAAAGACTCCATCTCGGCCACAATAGCTCCAACTTCTGGTAGCTCTACCCACACTACCTCTGTTAGAGCGTCTTGAGCAAAGTCGGTAATTCCAATGATTACTTCGTCTCCGTCAATTCTAATCCACTCGTGTTCTGCCGTATACATAAGGTCATCCGGAACTTCTCCCACCATATCACCTACCGTCGCGTAGAGCTACATAGGGTCAAGTTTTCGCTTCCTATTCCTCACTATGTTTCGACTCGAGGTGTTCCATTTCCATCCTAGCCCACTTAGATCCTAAGTCTTGCATGCTAGCCTCGTCTCTCTCACCCTCAAGCCTAGATTGCATCTCTAGGGCCCCTTCTCTGCTAAACCAATTATCAGTAGGCCATGTGCCATGTGGCCTGCTCCCCCCCGCCATTAGAATCAATAGCAAAACTCCCGATAATAATCCCAGCGCCGAAGTAAAGAGTATTTTGCTTCCCCTCACCTCTCCCCCATTCTCTATAATGCCTATGGAAACTACAGTCGTTATCGTAATCAAGAACCCCGACAGGACTCGCAACATCTTCTTTGCCGGAGTATCCATGTCCACCGGTTGGAGATACACTGCATCAACTTGACCTAAAAAGCATCAGAAGTCTTGGATTAACTTTTGAATTTTGTAAGGAAGCAGAGATCTATTCACTGGAGTGACTTCGAGAATTCTGGCATCGTCTCTCCTTCTAATGTCCTGTAGAAGGGGGTGCCTGCTTTTCTTATGGAGCGTCAGCAGAGTGGGCAGGTCATGCTGTAGAGCCAACCTTACAGAGTTGACAAAACCCTCACTTTCAACGGTGAATTTCCCAACTTCGTCGATGACTAGGATTTCACAATTTCCTATACTATCCAAGATTGCTGGAACTCCCACTCTATCAATCTCCGTGGGATCAATCCCAAAACCAAGCACCCTGTTCCTGGAATCTATCTCACGGTGAGCCATCACACCCTTTTCCCCAGTTAGGATATTAACACAAGCGTAACCCACTCGTTCTCCATTTTCTATTACTGGCTCGCACCTCATCCCTCCGACAATATGCTCTGGTGGTGAAGGACCCTTTGTCCTCCTGAAGCCACCACCTTCTTCAGAAAGCATGTCCACTACTTTCTGCAAAACTGCGGACTTTCCTGAACGAGGCAGGCCAGTGATTCCAATCTTCGGATTGATTCCCATTTTCCTCTCCTAGCTCTTTTCCCAACTGCGGAACGGTTCTCCTATGCAAACCACGATTATTAACTCATGCTAAAATTGGGTACATTTTCCGGATATAGGAAAATGAAATCCGTATTTTTCAATTCAATGCCTCGTCCTTCCGAACCATTGTGAATGAGGACCTCCCTTCTTCAACGTCGAAAGGAAGCATCTCAATCTCGTAGTTGTTTACATTATTATTCGCAGCCCAAGCCCTAGACCACAAATCCAAGTCGCTAGAATTCAATTTGCTAGCTAGGAACTCCAAACCCTCATCAAAACTTCCGAAGCGCTCTATCAGAACCTCTACCACAGAATCTGGAAGATCTAGGAAACTCACAGAGTTTGACAAAATACAGCCCTTAGGGACCACGGCCCACACCATCCTCCTACCTAATTGGGGGCTTACAATAGCTTGGCAAACTATCTTTGATAGTCCAGCCATATGCTCGGGCCCGTTCCAACCAGAATTGGTAGAAGTAACCTCTTTCGAAGAACCTCGATCGAATGCAGGATGAACCAACCTACCTTTCCCACCCGAATATTCTATGTGGGACGCTCTGATAAACGGCAACATGCCTTTGCCATCAACCCAGTCACAGATATTATCCGACCAAGATGATCTGTCAACCCCCCCAACTCTAACCTTTATCGAGACGTCTCCTGGATTCAGCCATGTGCCCTGTTCTACGAGTCTAGGTTTATCCGCAAGTAGCCCAATTGCCGATAACGTCCTGTTCCTAGCAGATTCCGATCTCGGCATTTTTGGAACCGCCCAAGATGCATCCGTCCAACTAGACCAAGGGCCCCTCTCCAACTCCATTGATGGGGCCTCAGCATAGAGACCCTTACCATGAACAATATCACTAGTTCTTAGTGGGTCGAAGCTGGTCATGACTTCGGTTTTACCGCCTACTGTCACTCCGATTACTGAAACACCTTGGGATCCTCCGAATAGAAGCTGACTATCCTCCGGGAAAGACCACACAGAATCCCACTCATTGGATTCAACTAACAGCTTTCTCAGTGGTAAGCTGCTTTTTTCTCTCAGAACAGAACTTGGAACGACGAGCCTGACCCTACCGCCTTCTCCAGATATCTGCAAGGACCTCTCTATGTACAGCCGGTATAGGTTCACGTTCCCTTTGATTGCAGAAAATCTAGGTTTTCCATCAGAATCTACGAACTGACGCAGCTCTCTGGAAAGATTCTTTCTCATTCTACTACCTTCCGGATGTCCTCTGAATCTGTCTTTTATCCTAAGCCAAGGGGGCCTAGTGACCAACAACATAGGACTCTCGTTCCAAGGCCACTCGCCTAACAGAGGGTCACAACATCTCACATTGCTTTCAATGATCATCTCTGCTTCATTCAGGCCTATGCAACTCTCATCACCCTCACCATATAAATCGACTAATCCAAGTCTGGCAAGTACAATGATCAACCTCTTCCTAGCACTCTCTACCGCTATTTCTGAACTATCAACCAATTGAAGTCCTTCCAGCAGTTTCAGCGTATCTTCCTTCCTTTCTTCGGGTGTCGATCCAGACAATCTTTCGGAATGAATTCTTAGAATTCGCTCCGCAAATACCCCTCCTCCCACACACGGATCTGCGAAAGGAAGTGGAATTCCAGAGTTTGTTTGATTCTTTTCTATATCTCTACTTCCTCCATCACTCCCATCATCCGAGATGTCTTTATTGATTTGCTTTGCAATGGCCCTGAAACTTGGTGGCAATGCCGCGAGTGAGAGAGTTGCAGGAGGCTCCTTCTTGCTATTCTTTCCATGCCGTAATTCATCGTACAAAATTGCATCAACGAATTTTGCCGGAGTCGCATAGACCCCCCTTGGGGAACGCCCATCTCGTTCTGCATCAAGTCTGGCAAGAAGATGGTCCAGAACAGTCCCAGGGTTGCTTAGAAGACCAGCCGGTAGAGTTGGCCACCCCTGTGGTAGCGCCGCTGCGATGGGTTGATTGTTCTTGGTTGCAGACAACCAAGATTCCAGCCAAGTACCTATCTGTATCTCTCGGTCTGGGCACTCATGATCCAGCCTAGCATACCACCCAGAAGTTTCGCTTGTCATAGTGAATTGACGGAAACGCTCTTCTTCTATCAATGGTTGTATTGAAGAAACCAATGCCGCTCATCCGTCGATAACGAAAACATCCCTTTCAATTTCAATAATCTGTTTTTTTTGAAGAAGCCAAGAGATCGACTCATCGATATCCTCAGAGCTGATTCCTGGAGATTCAAGCAAACTAGTGATCTCATCGAAATGAAGCCCCTGACCTTCGGCACTGGAGTCCTCAATTGCGATTAGAATCTTCTGGCTGATGTATGCAAGAATCAAATCGTCATCAGTAGACAACTCTCCAAAATCGACCAACGGGACGGAATCTTCCCCATCAGAAGACTGAACTCCGCCTTCATCACCCGGCTCGTAAACATCAAACAAGTTCCTCTGCTTAGGATCAATAACCGGAGAGGATCGGATCCCCTCCCTTCTCCTTTGCATCTGTTTAGCCAGATTATCTATTCTATGAAGACGCTGTTCGAACCTCAACTTCTCCCTTCCTAAGTGCGATTCTAGCAAATGCAACTCCTCATTGGCCCTTTCGTCCAACCAATCAGACAAATCCCACTTCGGATTCTGCCTCAGCATGGTCTCCCAAAGCAAAGATACCGATTCCGGGAGGGTCCTAATATCAATCTTGGACCCTCGCCCACCTTCTTCCGGATTACCGCTCACGCACCTTATGTCCAGTTGACCGTCTATCAATGTCTCCCAAACCTACTCAGGATTTCTAGGGGTGGGGTTGATGAATGAAAAGCAACTGCCGCAGATACATGGCAGGGTATAGATTGGCTCTTTTGCCCGGCGACGGGACTGGCAGAGAGGTAATGGAAGAGGTAAAGCGAATACTCGCTGTCTTCGATGAATTTGGTGCCTCAAAGTTTGAAATCACAGAAATTCCCTGCGGGGGGCAACACTACCTTGAGAATAACGAGGAGTGGCCCTCAGGATCATTCGAGTATTGTCGAGATCAGTCAGATGCGATTATTGTCGGAGCGGTTGGTTGGCCCGGGGCCACTTTACCTAACGGGGACATCGCGGGAGGGCAGGCTCTGTTAGGTCTGAGGTCAGCATTGGATCTGTACGCTAATGTCAGACCAGTAAAACTCTACAAAGGGGTAAGACACAAGGTCCATGGATCTTTCAAGGACGTTTGGGATCAGGAATTAGTTGACATGGTAATGATTCGAGAGAATACCGAAGGTCTCTATCATGCTCTACTGAGGCGCTCTGCTATGGCTGCAAGGGGCGGTGAGAAAGATGAACCAATGGTGATCGATAGCTTCCCTGGGTTGGATGGGCATGTAGAATGGGACGTACGTCCTATATCACGGAAGGGTAGCGAGAGAGTAATCAGGTTTGCCTTTGAGCTATCAAAAGGGAGGGAGGAAATGCTAGGAGTCCAGCAAAGTGTAACCTGCGTGGACAAGAGCAATGTTACACGCGGCTGCAGACTCTTCCGCGAGGTCTTCCGCGAAGTGTCAAGTGAGTATCCCTCCATGGAATCAAATGAGGCATATATCGATGCCTTCACCATGTGGCTAGTCAGAAGCCCGGAAGAGTTGGACGTCGTAGTCCTCCCGAACATGTTCGGCGATATCGCCACAGATCTTGCCTCAGTACTACAAGGGGGAATGGGGATGGCAGCGAGTGCAAACATCGGAGACGAACATATGCTATTCGAACCAGTCCACGGATCCAGCCCCAAGCATGCAGGACAAAACAAAGTAAACCCAGTTGCAGCAATTTCCTCTGTCAAACTTATGTTCGAGACGCTCGGTAAGAGGAAGGAAGACCCCATGATATCTATTTGTGCAGAGGTTCTTGAGAGAGCTATTTCTGAACACATGTCGTCCGGTGGTTTGGTTACATATGACCTAGGAGGACAAGCATCGACAACAGACGTGGGTGAGTCGATTGCTACAAGATGCGCAAAGATACTTCTCGAAATGGGAAGCTAGCCGCCTGAAATTCTTTCAACCGACTCTGAAATCTCCCTCAATGCTTCTTCGAGGACCAACATATTATCCCACTCACTGGGAGAGGAAGTCCCAGAAAGAAGCTCTATCAGGATCCCATTGAAAGCTCTAGAAACCTCATCTACGATAGTAACGCTAGCCATCATCGAGCTTCTGGAGAGGGGATTCAAATCGATGACCACTACCTCTTTCCCAAGCCCTACCAGAGCTTCGCATCTGTCTCCATCCTCGAGTGGAACAAGGATAGTATCGGCAAGACCTATTCCCTCTTCGGTGCATTTTGATCGAGGGCCCTCCAATCCCTTAATCCTGAAATTGGGCTCAATACCAAGAAATCTGACCTTTCCTACAGCTTCGAGCCAGTCTCCAATGAATCCATCAGGGGGGCCCACAGAAGAAACGGCAATTCGCTGCTCTTCCAGAAGTGAGATGAGTCCCGCAACCCTTTCTGGGGTTCTGTAGTAGAGATTGACCTCTACAGGGCACC
>MDSX01015360.1_pt1 | contig 23018 bp, 28 predicted proteins | sample 811141 | NCBI WGS metagenome assembly MDSX01 (sample SAMN05326642, study PRJNA326480) | marine metagenome | isolation source: seawater | place: Atlantic Ocean: South East | collected 2010
AATCTAACGCTCCCGCCATAGCAGCATAAGAACCACCAGCAATTAGTTGATACATTGTCATCCATATTGAATCGCTAACACAATCAACCATTGTTAAAGTGCAATCTACTAATATTATATTTCCTGATTTTGTAGGAGTAATAGATGCGGTGATACCTGATGCTGTAAAACTTTGCGCTGTAGTTTGTATATTTGAACTACTAGCTACATACGTTCTTACAACTTGTATTACTTCACCAGCAGTTCTTGGACGAGATTGATTGTTTAGTTTGGTAAGTGCCATGTCAGTCTCCTACCCTATTAAAAATCCGCTGAAACGGGATTCATTCTGCCCATTGTAATAAGTGGCTCCTGTGCCGCTAACAACAACTACTACTTTAATTTCATCTCCTACCGCACAATCTACTATTTTTGTAAAAGTGCTATTTGCATAATGGTACTCACCTTCTGAAGTAGATGTATCATTGTAAGAATAACCAAGAGAGGTACTGCCTTTATATATATAATTAATTAGTTGGTCGCTTGACCCTAACCGTACAATTCCAAGATTACTTGTTAACTGCCATTTCCCTGCTTTTGGTATTGTATAAATATTTGTAGATGTATTAAAACCACTTGCGTTATCAATTTGTACAATAGGAAAAGGAACAGGCGATGTAGTAACATAATTGTCATTATTTCCTACTACTTGAAAGATAGGTTGATTAGGTGTGTTTATTCGCCCACTGCTATCAATAGTTATAGCCGCAGTACCATTGCTATGTTGAATGGAGTCCACTTTCAATACACTTGTCATTTGTATCTCCTATCCAGCAATTTCAGTGAGCAAAAATGTCGATGCCATTCGTGCATAGTTATCAATGCCTCGTCTGTTCATGTACCAAGTTTCGCCAGTGCCAGTAACTGCCCACCGCATTTTATAAACTAATGCGTTAGTCGAACTTGGACTGTCTACAAACATATGGCTTACTGCCCAATATCTGTTGGTTAGGCCAAAATAGTTTTGCATAAACACATTGTGTGTATCTGCGCCAGAACCATTACCAATCTCTGTGCTATCTCTTAGGAGTTTCATTAGGCAACCGTGGCCTGTGCCACTGCTACCCAACGCACCAAAGGAAACTTGAACTAATATTTTACTGCTAGTTGATGTTGGCGTGATGGTCGCAGTCATCCCTGGAATGTCGGCGTAAGATGTTCCTGTTATCGTTGAGGCGGCAGTGCTTACGCTTGATTGCATTTGAATTACATGACCAGCCGAATACAGTTTTCCACCTGATGTAATCGTAGCCGCCGTAGTGCCGTTTGTGTGTTGGAGTTGCTCGACTCCGATAATGGATGCCATGTCTTACTCCTATCCTACCAAGTGGCCGCTAAAATTAGATTGGTAATAACTCATAGTGCCACTTGTACTACCAGTAACACCTACTCTTAATTGTTGATTTGCAGTACATTGAACAGTCCCAGAAGCACCAAGATTAAAATAATAGTTATTAGCTGCTTGTGCTTGGATAGCAGATAATCCAGCTTCGGCTGCGTTTGCTCCGCTTGATTTAGCAACATCATAAACGTAACCATAAACCCAATAACTAGCACCTAAAGTATCAACTCTTAAATTCCAACTTATGTGATACAATCCAGCCACAGGAATTGTAATTGTTGTTCCACTGGTAAGAGTTACACCGCCAGAAACAAAAGGTGAGAAAGAGGGGTCAGTTAACCCAGATGAATCTGATTTCCAGTCTGCTATATCGGAGTTACTAGAAGAAATAGAATGAGTGGTTGATGGTGTTCTAACGCAATACCAAGCAGGGATTACTGAACGCTTAACTCTTCCACTGCTATCAATAGTCATAGCGTCTGTTGCGCCAGTTTTACTGGCTACTTCATCTACATATAACTTGCTCATATTACACCACCGTAAAAGTTCCGTTGACGGTCAAGGTTGTGCTTGAGCCGATTGTGAAAGGACCAGCCACCAAAGCATTCTCACCGGATGCTATTGTCGTGTTGGTTGTTAGGCTATTTGGATTAACTCTTATGTGCGCTGCCCCACCACGGCTGATTGTTGAGGACAGTTTGTTGGTATCCACAGATCCGTCCGTTGGAGTTACGGTGTTACCTACTTCTCCAAGAGACAACACATAATCAATGTTGTCGGATGAGGACAATGTAGAGGCAAATATCAGGTTACTGCCACTGACACTGTACGCATCATTGGGGGCTTGCGTTACGCCATTCAGACTTACGATTAGCTGTTCAGCCGTTGCGGGTTTGTAAGCTGCGCCATTCACTGTCATTGCGTAAGTGGCTGTTGCTGATGCGCTTGGTACTGTTACTGTTTTGAATTGCCCAGCAAGGGGCTGTTTGCCGATATAGGGCATTAATCAGCCTCCTCTATTGTTAGGGTTTTAGCCGCTACTTGCTTTTGGATTTCTGCGTAGTGGCGATTACCAGTGTCATCTGTTGGTACATCTAACGACACACCATCTATCACTGCTTCAATAACATCCTTTTTGCTACTATAATATTTTGCTGAAGTAATATTCATTTTTATAACTCCGCATCCAAATCAAACCCAACATCAAAACCGCCACTGCCGTGACTACTGACTGTTAGATATCGTATTGAATGAGTATTAGCTGAATAAGCACCCACTGAGCCGTGCGTAGAAGTTTTATTTCCTACAGCGGGAACCGCCCTCATTACTACTGGTAAAAGTCTAGCGGCTCCCACCTCTGAAGATGGCTCATTACCACCGTTAAAATACAGCTTATAAGTAATGTATTCTTGAAAATACCTTTGACACTTGGAAAGCGTAGTTGATATTTCCTCATGCTCAAAAGCGGTTGGCGCACCTGTTCCAATCTCAACTTGCCAGCCTGTTATAAAAAATTCATTATCTGTACTCGACAAGAAGTTGACGATGTTAGAAGTTGCCACAACATTGCTTGAGTTCCATTGATTTGCCGTGCCGTGATAAGTGCTTCCCATTGAAAAAGAAATTTGATGGTTTGCCCCAATTCCATTATTGGCTAACCAAGTTCCACTTGTGTCGCCAGGAATCGTAAATGATATTCTTTCCCAAGTGTTTGGGGAAGCTAAACTAAATTCTTTTACAAACGATCTGTTAACTGCACTGTTTCTAACAGAATAACAAAATGTACCTGTTAAATTAGATTTAGCATAAAATGATACTACAACAGTTTTTGCACTCGATGTGCCGTACTCTAAAACATTATTATTAAATCCCTCTATTCTTTGGCTAAGTGTTAAATATTGACCAGCAGCAATCGTTCCATCAGTGCTAGTGCAATCAAGTCTTAGGCTGTTGTAAAAACCTTCACCACTTGGAACAGTAGTGGTTTGTGTAATGGTAGTAGCACCATCGTTATTATTAAAAATATGCATCCTGTCTAATGAATAAGTATCATCTGAAGGATCTGCAAACGAGGTCCCACGTGCCGATATAGCCATCCCGCCATTAATCAAAAGATTCCTGTTACTTTGGATAGCAGTATCAGTCATGCTATCACTTCGTATTTTACTTAGTGCCATGCTAAACCCCCACCGCAATCATTCTGTGACCTTCATAGTTGTAATAAATAGTCCCGGCATAAGTAGAGTTTCCTGTCGCTTTACGAACATAAACAGTGTAGGTATGGTCGCCAGTTCCAAGGCTGCTGTCGATTGCTAATACGCTAGTATTTGGATATGATTCAAGGCCACCAGCCGTATCACCGCCTATAACCGCCGCATAGTTTACTGCGCTTGGAGCAGTTCTTTGTATTCTTACATCAATAATAGAATGAGTGTTTTTATCTACTCTCATTGAACCGTTGGCGAATACTACAATCTTGGAAAGTGTTGCCACGGTTGCGGCTGGAATTGTAATTGTTGCACCTATGCTAACATAAGTTGTTGAAGTGGTAGTCTGACTTTTATCTTCGGCTAACTCAGATGTGCCAAAATACTTGATAACGCCTGTTCCTGTAAGGGCAGAGCCATCCAACGCTGGCAACGCACCAGTTAGCTTAGATGCTGCCATTGCAGAAATCTTAGCGTCTGTAACTGACCCATCAGGCGGTACAATCGTACCCACGGCTTTTCCCTGATACACTACATAGAAGTCATCTGTTGAAACCACGTTGCCTGTCATACTCAAAGCAGTGCCACTGACAGTGTATGCAACACCTGGCTCTTGTCTGACGTTATTAACGTACACCTCGATCTCTTGAGCGTTAGCAACAGCATGAGACAATGTATAACTTGCACCACCGTTGCCAGTGATGTCTTGCTTATCCATAGAAGTGTATGCGTTTGTAGTTTGATTACCTACATATCCCATGTCTCACTCCTATGAACTAATTGCATCAACAGCCGACACCCAAACATCAAGCGAATTTCCGGTGTCTGACTTAACCCACAGCCTGTCACCAGTTTGAACAACTATCTTTGCGCCACCATCAAGCAATTGAAGTGCGCCACCAGACGCAATCGGTGCGCCTTTGATAAGATAGAAGTTAGTAACTACATTGTTGATTGTGTGTTGGATGTAAGCGTCAACAGTAATTGCTTGTGTTGTTATGTTAGCCATGTGGATGCCTACAATAGTATCGTAGCTATCAAAGTTTGAACCATCTGGAATATCAGCTGCTACCGTTCCAACTTCCTGAAGCATGTATCGTCTAAAATTCTGTGCCATTTTTTACTCCTAAAGGGCTATAGCCATAGCAATACTGAATCCGGCAGTAGCAAATGATGATGTGCTAACAGCCACATCGTCCCATTGCGAACCGCTATAAACCCTCATGTTTCCGCTAGAAGTCGAGTAATATATATCGCCAGCTTCTAAAGCTGACCCATCTGGATCAGCCGAGGGATCTGAAGATAGCGCACCAAAGTATTTGTTATCAAAAGTTGCAACGCTGGCTGCTGCAACGTCAGCCCAATGTTTTGCTGAATAGCTAGCGTTATCGACTGTACCGCCTGTGTAAGTAGCCCAATCTTTAGCCGAACCACCGTTTGCTTGGCCTCTGCGTTGTGCGCCTACAGCGTATTCTTTTGCTGAATATTCTGTTCCGTCACAGGTATTAGTTGTATCGGTTGCCCATTCTTTAGCCGAACCTTTGCCAGAACTATCTGTTACGCCAGTACCGCCAATAGCGTATGCTTTTGAAGAATAGTCTGTTGTAGTTCCATCATTAACAGTGCCACTTGTTTTTACAGCCCAATCATCTGCAAAAGCGGCTGATGTTGCGCTTGCTGCGGCTGCCGTAGCACTGTTTGCAGCAGCAGTTGCACTATTCCCCGCATTTGTTTGAGCAGTTGTAACTGTGCTAATATCAATCATCTGATCCCATTTAGCGGCATCAGTGTTTGTTGTTAGAGGCTGTGAACCAGAAGATGTATGTGAGGTACTAACAATAAAAATACTGCCAGTAGATGTATCTTTTACAATGTCGCCTTCAGCATAAGCTCTACCAGCCGTCCAGTTGCCTTGCCATTCGCCTTGTGATGATGCAATAGCGTCGCCATTTGCATCAAAAGCCAAAAACTTGCTTGCTCTGGCAGCTTTATTAGGAAATGTAATTCCTGCCAAAGCATCAGTTGCAGGCAAAGTTAAGGCTCTACCAATATCTGTTTCAAGCTCTTGCTGAATAGCAATAATACGATCAAGTTCTGTATTTAAAGCAGCAATATTAAATGGGCCTGATGTAGCAAAATCAGTAGTTCTTGTAACAGGTATGTCTCTGAATATTGTTACAGTGGAAGATGTGTAAACACTACCAAGCGTTACATTACCGCCAGAAAAACCATCATCAACCGCTGTTCCTGTAACCGCAAAGGTTCCAGCACCAGAACCCCTTGTTAATGCTGTATCAGCACCAAGACTGTCTGTGATAACAACATTGATGTCATCTAATGCAAAAAACGGAAAGTCGATAGTAAACGTTGTTACGTTGGCAGTGTTACCGCCACCACCTATCGAATGTTGTACCCGAGCATCATTGTCCGCAATTGATATAGTAGCCATAATAACCCTTTATCCATTACGCACTCCCAATTGTTAATTCACATTGTTATTATTGTTATTGTCCAAATATCCCGTCATATATGGGATCCAAAGCCGGATGATTACCTGTTGGCAAAATAAACCTTCCAGAATCCAATGTGCTTTGATCTACATTCCCACTAAGAACATCTCCCAAAACCTTTGTACCAGTAGAAAAATTGCTAATTGCAGGGCCAAACACAGAACCAGCTTTAGCTGCATCCGGCATTCTGAATTGAGGTTGATCCGTTAACATTGGACCTAAACCAATTTTTTGATCGCTAAGTTTTTCAACAGCGTTATTTACATCCATAAACCAGCCTACAACACCGCTTCTATCAACAGCATTTAACACCTTTGTATCAAAATCTTCCTCACCTTCGATGCCATATTGATAACGTTTGTACTCATTAACAAAGCCAGCAAGACCAACCATCAAGGCTGCTCCCTGCCAAAACGCTATATCCTTTTCTTGTAATCCAGATGTAAGAACACGAACCATTGCGCCCTGTCCGTATGACTTAAACTGAGTCATCAAAGATCCAAACTCTGTAGATGTCCACAAAGCACGATCACCAGCCCCGGGAGTAACAATAATCCTGTCTACATTCTGGTTAAGTGCAGTGCGAAACTTTAAACGCATCACAGAGTCTTCCCATGCAGCAGTTTCAGGCATCCATTCGCCTTCAACTTTTCTGCCATGCTTTCTTATAAGAAGGCTCATTCTGTAATGATCTTGCTGATCTATCCCATTTTTAAGAAGTTTTTCTTTATCAGCTTTGGATAAAGCAGCCCAATTTGTAGTAAGGGCATCTGTCATACGAAGCATTGTTACATTGCCAGCAAATTCTTTAAGCATCTGGTTCCAGTAATTAAGACCGTTCAACATAAAATAAGCGTTTGTTGTAGCATTAAGGCCACGCTCAAACCCCATTCTTGAGCCAAACAAATCGCCAATATCGGAAAACGCAGCTGCACGAAGACCTAACGCCGCATCAGCAGCAACGCCAGCAGCTCGAAGCTCCTTACGCTTCATCTTTTTTATATAGTTTCTGTTAGCCGCAAAAAGATTTCTTAAACCTTTTTTATGCGTATTTGTTATGCCCTCAACCATTACTGTTCTCGCAACATCAGGAACAGAACTGACAACTGCACTACCCATACCAACAAGAACATTAAATGACTTCATAGCTCTTACAAATCGGCTAGACATTGCATGAGGATCTTTGGACGCACCGTATGTGCCTCTAACACGATCTCGCAAACCCCGAATATCTCTTAAATCGTTTTCTAATGCCTTTTTTAGCATTTGCCGTTCGGAAACATTTTTGGCTTCTTTTATTAAAAGCTCATATTCGTCTGTTACCTGATTAATAACAGACCGCATATCAATATCACCAAAAGCTCTTGTAAGCTCGATATCAACACCCATTGTTCTTGTGTGATGACGAAGAAGAACCTCTACATCATTCTCAAGAAAATCATCAACTAATTCGTCAGGTATTTCAAATGAACGTGCTTTTACACCGCTTGGGTTAGCCACCCAGTCAAATTGTTTACCAGCATCATCAAGATCGTAATAAGGCTTAGATCTTGTAACTTCATCCATCATTTCCCTTGCAAATTTATTTGCCTGAGATGATGTCATTTGATATTTGCCTTTAGCCCAATTAGACACACGTTTTAAAAACTCGGCTTCATTATCCATGATCTTATCAACTCGCCATACACGATTAAGATAAGACTCAGCGGTATTTACAGCCACGCCATTGGCTTTAATGTTTTTAAGGTAATCTTGAGCCAATTTAATCCTAGCAGCATCCCCTGATGCTTCAGCGGCCTTTAATGCCCCTTGTGCTTCTTTTTCAAAAAGATTAACGGATTCTGCTTCTAGTTTTATGTAATCATACGCTTCACGATATTTAGCAGCGGCACGTTCTACAAACTGTGTAGCTTCATCTTGAATAGAATCTCTGCCACCACGCCTCATGGCTTTACCAACTCTAATTCTAAAGTCTACCTGTCTAATAAATTCTTTTTGCCCAGCAAGAAAATCTGATGCTCCTTGACGTATCATTTGTATTGAACGACCAACATCCCCATCTTTTGCTACAACACCACGATAAGCCAAATATGCTTTGTCTGATTCAGCTATAGCACTTAACAATGGCCCAAGATATTTAGCCCTAAAGTTAGCTTCGACTGACTGATCCATAGCCTCACCTTTGCCAACTTTTTTCTGAATCATACCACCAAGTTCAACAAGCCCAGCAGCCACAGATCGAACATAGGGGTTTTTGCTTTTTAGCAATCTAATTGTTGGGTTCCAACCAAGCTTTTCAATACCAATACCTGTTTCAGCAAGAGCATCACCTTCCATCTCAGCATAAGCAGCTTTTCTTGCTTTTTCAGGACTAATAGCAGCACCAGCAGATCGATACACACCTTCTTCTGGATCTAGTTTAGGACCAAATACTCTACCACCAGTATTCTTACCTAATACGCCTGTGACACCGCCACTGACAACAGAGGCAGCCGTTAAAGCCAACAATGAATTGGTTGCTGTATAACCTTCAGATTGCACACCCTTCATAATTTCTTCTGGTGCTATCAAAGCAGCCGTATATCCAGCACCACTGGTAAACCTCTGACCAAAGGTTGCGCCTTTAACGTTTCTAAAAAGGACAGGAGCAAATATCGTCGGCGTACTCATGTGAGCAAAAAACTCGGCAGTACCACTATCTGATGAGGCCAAAACAGCAAGATCATCCAAGTCCGCATTTAATCTGCTTATTATGTCAGCAGTTTCATTTGGACCGTCACTGTTCATAAAACGATACATTGCACCTTGGTCACGATAAGGCTTTGTCTGTGGATCTTTCCAGGGATCATAAGGCCCGGTTTCTTCATCCCTTAACACATCATGTATTGTTCTACGCATAGCCTCAAAGGGAGCAAATTGTCTGTATGCAGCACCCCATGTTTGTTTGGTGTCATTCAGATACATGTAACTGTCCTGACCGAACAGTTCATCTTCTGGTATAGTGGGAGCTGTCTCCCCCACCATTGTTGCGGCTATCTCATTCTGTAATGTTTGTTTAGGAGATAATGCCATTATTGCAGACCTAAATCTTTGGCTTTTTGTTCATCCATTGGGAATGCTCTGTGACCCAACACACCGCCAAGAATGTTGAAGAACTTTTCCATTTCAACATCGGTTAGCTTATCTGGATCAAAGTTAGGCATACCGCTATTAAACTGTATGTTTGAGCCAATACGTCTAAACTCATTAACCATATCTGTTATGACGCTTCGTCTTTGTTGAGCATCATTCATTCTGTCGTAATAGCTTTCAACAGCAGCTTCAGAAAAAATGTTGGTGTTTAGCAAAACCCGATAGAGACTAGGATTGTTTTTAAGATCTTTTTCTACCGCTTGAAATACATCATTTTGTTTTGATGTTTTAAAATCATATCTGTAATTTGTGTGCAGCTTAACAAATGTTTCGTCTGCCATCTTAACCATTACTGTGTAACTATTATTTTTGCCATAAGGTTTGTTAGCTACAAAAACAAAATTACCTTTATCAATTGCCTCTAACTGTGCCTCACTAAACATTGCATTTTTAAAATCTGTTCGTGATTTTACATCTTGAACAAGGTCTTCATGTTTAATTGTAATCGGACGCATACCGACAGTTTTTTGTGCCGCTTTCAAGGCTGGATACAATACAAATTCAAGTTTGCCGTCTTCATTAGGGGCAATACCTATAGAATCACCCATATTAATCAAAGCAGTCCTTATGGCTGTCTGAAAACCACGTTCGTTTGCTTCAATACCGCCATTTTCAATAATGTCATAAGCTGACTCCATAATGACCGATTTTATAGTAGGGTTATCTAATATAATATTGCCTATTGAATGGGAATTATATTCACGTTTTATCTGCTCAATAATGTTTTTATGACCTTCACTAACTTCATAATCATCAGTTAAATCATAAGCCGCAGATACAGCCCCAACAAACGCTTGGTGTCCCGTTAAAAAACCAGTTAAATCTTCATCATTTGTAAATGCTTTTTTGAAATGCTTATCAAAAAATTCAGTCCTGTTAGTGTCTTCTGGTATTAAATCAGACGTTATTCTTTTTATGCTTTTTGTGTCTTTTAACTGACGCTTTTGACCCATGGATTGAACAGCTTCCAAAGGGTAAAGTCTGCTATCCATAGCTAAATCAAAATTAAGACCACCACCATTTTCATATATTTGTTGAATTTGAATATTATTCAAACCTTTGTCTAAGGCGGTTTGATAAAATTTATTAAATACAGAAACGCCTTTTGCAAAATAATCATCATCATTACTAATCGTAAAATTAGTAATCAAAGGCTCAATAGCTTTATGAAAATAACCATTTTCAATGCTGTAGTTAATTGCTTGTGACAAGCTCTCCTCAGCAGTGGTGGAGGTTTCGCTTATATCTATAGGTGTATTGGTCCCTACCAAAGTCGTTGGCTCAAAACCATGTTTTCTCATGTGAGCAACATCGTCTTTGTCTGGCAAAATGCCAACCTTAGAATTTGTAAATATCTCTCTTGTTTTTTTATTTATTCCGTCTTGCTTTACATAATCTTTTGCATACTGAATTTTTAAAGCAGTCCATGTTTCTATAGTCATCCCGGCAGTTTTGGAATCATCTCCAACAAGACCAGAAGCCAATAATTGTTTTTCTAATTGGTTATAATATTGAGGTGTTCTCAAATATCCACCAACAGAAGACATATCGACCTTTAACTGAGACACAGCCAATTTGTTTCTAGTCTGTATTAATTCATTTATGCGTTTGTCTTTTAAGGCGTAATATTTGCTAACCTCGCCATAGGTTGCTCTGCCTAATTTAATTTGTTCAATAATTGTATTTTCAGCAGATCTTCTTTGAGCGTCATCACCAAATTCAAATGCGTTAAAAGCAAACCCAAAATTATCTCTGTCCGCAGCATCATCAGCTGCTTTTCTAGTGTTTATTCGTCCAGTAACCATCTGGGTTAAAGAATATTTTTGACCACCATCAATATGACCTTTCAAAGCCATTTCATTGATTTGGTCGTAATCCAATGAGTCAATATTACCTTGAGCAGCTTTAAAATTATTATTCTGACGAATACTTTCCCTAGAACGCTCCAAGGATATTCCCTGAGTAATATTTCTTAAATGAGCGTCCATATTCTGAACGACAGCAGCCGCATCAAAACCAGTTTCATTAACAGTTGCATTTTGAAAATCAGTAATAAACTTATGAAGCTCTACAAGACCAGCACCGCCAGCTACAGATCTGTCCATATTGTTAATGCCAACCCTTGTAGCAATGGCTGTTTCTGTTGCTATATTTGCTGATTTTATATATTCGTCATCAATAATTCCGGCATCTTTGGCTACTTGGAATAAATTAGCACGTTTGGCTCGAATATCATTCATCTGAGAAACAATATCTTGCTCTGACTCAAAATCATCAGACGCCATAGGTGCGCTAGCAGCTAAAGTCGCAAGCTCGTTTGTCAAATTTACATTAGCTGTTTCTAAAGATGTTTTGGCTTCACCATCTAATTTTCTTTTTTGATTAATTTGGGCTTTATTTACACTGCCAGCATAAGCTCTGACAATTTCAGGCTTAATTGCTTCAAATAAATCCGGGTCTACTCCTTCACCGTATTTTTCAATAGCTTTTGTCATTGCGTCTTGTATTGCCCCAGGATTACTTGCGTTTTCTCTGAGGGCTTCGGCCGCACCCATTGTGGCATCATTGTAAACTTGTGCAGCATACAAAGCTTTTGTTGATATATCGTATTTTCGTCTAAGGGCAATCTGTTCAGATCGCCTTAACCCACTAATCAAATCATCAATCGCTGCCGGAGCAAAGCCCTTTAGTCTGCCAGTTTTATCATCAATTATTGCGCCAGTAGACGTTGCTCTGGTAGCAATTTCATATTCAGCATTTTCTACATCTTTTTTATAATCTTCGGCTACAACTTCTCTGATGCTATCTGCTGATTGGCTATATGACTGCCCTAACTGACGCAAACCAGTCATAGGCGCAATGCCTACTGGTTTAATTTTATATTGTCTTTGTCGGGTTGGATTAAATACCATTATATAATCTTCCCTGCCTTATATGCTTTTTGACCGTATCGAGCAGCTTGACCGTAAAACTGGTTTTGAGCAGCTTTGCCACTCATTCTTGCACCAAATCCTGTTAACTGGTATTTGCGTCTTTCAGCACTACCCATAACTTTTCTGGAGGCAATATCCTCTTTGGAAAATTTCTTTTCCATTCGCCCAAAGTTCTGTTTGGTTGCACCAGCACCGCTTAATCCAGATCCGGCAAAACCAGTATTGAGAGCCGCAAGCTGTGCATACATAGCTCTGCCACGATCAACGGTATCTTGCTGTGTACTAATATCAGCCATTTGTGCTTGAATTTCTGCTTGTTGCCTCTCAGCAGCAGCCGCAGCTTTCTGGGCTTGCATACCTTTAAAATCAAACACTAATCCAATTGCTTCACCCATCAGACTTCTACCTCTAGCAATATACCGTTCAATGAAAACGGTAGTGGTTCATCCTGTGTAATTGTTACTGACCCTTCGGTTCCCCATCCAAGAAGATACACCTCTCGCCTTGCTGTTACCGGATCTGGCTGTAACGCAAAATTTGAAGTTACATTTCTTATCAGAATTTTGGTTCCTTTGGCTTTCACATCGAGTGTTTGGTATAAATCAAGAACTGCTCTGACTATTCTGCGCTTCTGACCAACAGAAACCCCATCATTCAACTGAAACTCGGGAGCCAATGTTGAAATCACTGGCGTATAAGCCAAGCCAATTTCAACAGAGGTAACAGAGTCAAGAAGCGTTACATTGCCACTTCCATCAGTAGTAAATGTTCCAAGGGAATAATTACCTGACTTTACCACCACTGATGTGTTTGGTAAGTGTGCAACTTGCCATGTTTTAGATGAACTGCCTGATAATTGTACACTCATATCAGTATGGTATGAATTATCAAGAAGCTCTAATGATGTAACGGTAGAACCATTTATTGATCTTTCGACAACAACATACATCTTCCTGTTTACATTGCTTATATTTTTAAACGAACCTGTTGTCTGATATTGCACCCATCCGTTTAGCTTTTCTTTTCTAATGGACATAAACACAGGCATGTGACCATCTGTGTTAACAAGATATGTGTAACTTTCAATCTGATCTGAGGATTCAGCTTGTGTTTCCATATCAGTCGGAGTGCCAATCAAATGCTGAGATAACAACGTAATTGCATCTGAATTATAGCCTTGAGACAAATCAGAATAGATAAATTCCCTGACAGACCCTTTTGATTTTGTAAGAAACAGGGTAGCCCCATCAAAATCTTTTGGCTGCACATTAGAGCTTCCAAATGATGTCTGGCTTTTTACTGTAATAGTAGCTGGCGTTAATGGCCTGTTTTCAGAAGTCGGTACAAACAATTCTTGCTCAGACGTAAATATCGATAAATGGCGAAATGATGACAGTGCTTTGATTTCTGATACTTGGTTTTCCGCAATTTGCACTTGGATAGATTCATCATCAAGGCCAGTTCCAACATCAAAATTGAAGAACTCACCAGCTTTCGACATAAACAAAAAGTTGGGTAGATCACGGCTGCCACCAAATATAAGACGCTGATCGTGGAATGTTACTGATCGAGCATACCCTCTTATTGCACTGAATACAGGCTCAGACCACTCATCTATAGCATTTGTATTGGCAATAGCCCCAGACAACGTAGCTGTTACAGTTGTTGCATTTGTGTAATTGGTTATAAGAGCATGAACAACAGTTTTAGCACTATCTACAAGCCTTAGATAAAGACCATTATGACTGGCTTGAAAAACATTTGCAGACGCATTTAATGTAACCGAGCCAGATGTTCCAGTTGGCGTAATTGTAGCACTTGCAGCTGCAAACTTGTGATAAGGCTGAAACATTTTGCCGCCAGACGTATCAAACGCATAATTAGATAATGAAAAGCTCGATGCACTTGTTCTGGTCAGCTTTTGTATAGGGTGGTCAGGATGAACAATAATCATTGTGTCACCCGATTGGGCAACAATCATTTGCCCTATTGAAGACGTAACCCAAGAACATCCTGTAATGGTTTGAAGAACCGCTGTTGGATTACTGGTATCAACAATAGTCAAGTTGCCGTTATGAAACAGAAGAAGATATGATTCATCTTCATCATAGATGTATGGCTCACTTTGATAAGGAACATTTAATAAGGTCTGAAGGTATCTTAATCCAGGGCGACGTGTTACCCCACCTTGCGCTCTCAAACGTACATTAGTAAGCGTTTTACCGCCATTCTTGTAAGCTTCAGAGTCAATTCTGGAACTAAGTAATGGCGACAACTCTCCTGATGTAAAGTTTGTATAGAATTGTCTTAATAGTGCCATTCATACCTACTTTGGAAGCTTTAAAGGGCGATCAGATTTTTTAAATGCTTTTTGCTTAAAACCTTTGTGGATTGTTGCGTCACCTACTGGTGTTGATGATGCTGCATATGACAAAGCACCTATTGCAGAGCCACCTCTAACAACATTCAAAACCTTACCCATGGTTCTAATGGCTTTGTTTTTTGGGCTGTCCATAGCAGCACCAATACGGCGCATGACGTTTCCATGCTCTGCAAAACGTTTATCCATTAATGAATTTCTTGTAATTGGAGTTTGTTTTGTAACTGGCTTTCCTGTTAAAAACGATTTGTTAATTTGGTTCATTCGTTTTTGGCTAAAAACTTTCTCATTAACAATTTTCCCCTGTTTGGGAGAATAGCCTTTTTTTGTTTTATCAGAACCCTCAACGGACTCATGCTGTGCAGCAACAGACATAACCGCATGTCTGTTTGTTAAACGGCTTTCAACTTTTGCTATTGATTTAGCTGTAGGAGCTTTTAGACCTTTTGGCTTTGGCTTTTTATTAACAAAATAAACACCAGCACCTATTGCAGCAGCAGAACCAGCAATATGTTCTTTGCTACCTAGTTTAGGTTTTTTTATCTTATCGCTCATACTGTTTCACCTTCAATAGCTATAAAAGCACCACGCCTCACTTTGTGGTATCTTGTGAGCCGTATTCCTTGCGTTGTGACCTGTTGTGAATCTCTGGCTTTAGCCATACGGAATTGCTGTTGGGCTAATTGGACGTATGACTCTGCAACTTCTGCGTTTCTGGTCACAGACAGAGCTAATATGGAAGCCAAGCGATATATAACCCAAAGGGCAAATGCAGGAGGCCAATACTGTGTATCAACCCGAAACAGGTAATTCAGAACCACAGTGTCGTTTGCACCAGCATTTATGTAAATATAACGCTCATAAATCGAATACTCCTGCACAACATCATCAATAGTGACCGTATGCACTTGCATGACGGCTGGTGTGGTTGGAAGGGAGTATGCTGCGTCCCAACGGTCCAAAGGGGCAGCAGTGAGCCTTGAAAGCTCTTTCTGACCCGTTGCAAACTTCCAGCTATGCTGCGCTAGGCAATCCTCGATCACATCTTCATAAAGCGTGTTCATTACCAACGCTTCATCAGAATTGTCTGTAAAGCTTGTTAAAGGCTCTAGCCCAACAAGAACCATAGCCCTTTGAGCAACTTCAATATCGGTTCTTGCTGAAATAGGCATTAGGTACTGTATTTCCCGCTAGGATTGCTGGTAGTACGCTCAGTATTCATCGGATGCTTTGGTGATCTACGCATCTTGTAGTTCTTACGTTTAAGAAGACCCTCATAAACCTTATGAGCTTCAAGCCCTGCTTTAGTGTAAGGAAATTCTTTACCGTCACTTGCTGTAGGCATTATGTAGCCCTCTTACCAAGAGTTGCTTTTGAACCAACAGAACGGATCATACCGTTTCTTGTTGTACGAGTGGTTGAAGGGGCAGCTTTCGCTGCCGCCTTCTTCGGTGTCGGTTTCTTAGCCATTAGTCGGTATCTGTTCCGCTCAAGCTAACCAGATCAGCCGTATCGACTGTTCCGCTTGCGTTAGCATTTACGCAAAACATACCGTACTCAGGTGTACCGCCAGTTGAGGTTGAAGCAAAAATGATGTCGCCAACGTTCATTTCATTGGAAGCGTCATTAAAGTAACCAGCACTGTCGATAGTGGCCTTTGCATCTGTTGTCGTATAATGCCAGATGTGGAAGCCATTACCTGTATAGGTGGCTAGTGAGAGATTTGCTTTTACAAACGCCATATCAGCCTCCTAATTTTTCAGTTCTAGTTCAAACACACCTTCAGCATCGATAAGGACTGAGTTCTGCTGCATTTTGTTCAAAACAAAATAGCTGTCCTTGTCGTTGTGATATTGCATGTTTGAAGAAACATCTGCGCCAATTGCATGAGCAATAGCATCCGAATGGTAAGCAAAGCACTCTCTATGAGTTGTGCCAGCCGCACCAGAACCGTTCATCCCTGTCAGACCGGAATGTGGAAACCACATAAATCCAAGCCAACGTTTTGCAGTCATGCCTGATGGGAATGGAAGATCATTCTCACCTACATACTCTGACCTTGAGAATTGATCCAATGCCATTAGCTGTGACCATTGCTCCCATCCGACAACAACAAAACGCTTGCCATCATCAGGAACCTCATTATTTCCGAACTTCTCCATGAGTTCCAAAGCCCACGCTATTGTGATGCCGTTAGTTGTCTCATCATGTGCAGAAGTTGTTGTGGTCATCTGAGCTAAAATCAGATCATCAGTTTTACGACCAAGTGCATAAGCACCTGATTGTTGTGCAACTAACATCTCATCATGGTTAATACGAAGTTGATCGAGGTCGTCAATCCATTCGCCTGCAAAATAATCCTCAAGAGTCACGTTTACGTTTGTATGCTCAAGATTCATAGGTGCAATTTGACCATGCCGAGATTTGGTAGTCGCAAATCCTTTACCGATTTTCTGGAACGTAGTCTTGTTCTTAACTCCATTACGGTTACGAACAGTATTCCGCAGTTTGGACCCCATGCGCTGATAAGCCATGTGAACGCCGGATTCAAACTCCTCGATAAAGGAGGTGGATATGGTAGATACAGCCATAACCTTATCTCCTCAAAAAGTTGTTTTTCACATACTTTCCGGTTGTTCCGTCTACTCACATGTATATGCAGTTATCCGTGAGGGCTGCTATGTCAGCTTTCGGGCCTTCTAGTAGGCCAACCCTCACAGATAATTTTTGATTTGTTAATTCACATTGCTACATTTGTGAAATTGATGCTGTTCCATGCTTTTTAAGGCCAATCTTGCGTGCCATTGCCTGAACCTTGGCAATATGAACAGGATCACGGTCTCTCCAGTATTTAGGATCAGCCTGTGCAGCCTTTAAATCATCCTGTGTTATATCTTCTTGGAATGTGGCTTCTGATGTCATGTTAAACTGTGGTTGACCGTTTAATTCCATGACTTCTTCAAAAAACTGTACCATGCCAGCCGATGCCGGAATATCAGCAAACACCTCATAAGCTTCCTTGCTTAAATGAGATGAAGCCCAAGCATCGACTCTTTCAGCCCTTTGCTCTGCATGTTCACCCAAAGCCTGTGATTCAACATTCCAGTCAGGTCCGGTTAATGCGTTATGCTGTGTAAATTCAGACACAATTTCATTAAACTGCTCCTGATTTAAGCCAAGCTCATGTGACTTACCCTTAAACCACTGAAGCAGATTATCATCAGGATCAACTTCAAACGGCTCATCATTTTCATCAACAAGACTAAGAACATAATCTTCTGGTGTAGCAGGGACATCGCCAGCAACTTCATCTTGAAGTTCGCTCATAATTTCTTTTTTGAATTGATCAGATCGTGAATGTAAACGTTTTTCAAGATGCTGATAGCTTTTGGCAAAGTCTTCTTCGCTATTAAATTTTTCTGGAAGCCAATCAGGTCTTGCTGCCGCTTCTTCTTGAGGTTGCTCCTGTTCCGGCTGAACCTGAACCTCATCAGTTTGTGTTTCTTCTGCCGTTTCTTGCAGTTCTTCTGACATTTAACAATCCCACTTTCTTAAAGCTTTGTTAATACGGCTGTTAGGGTCATTAGCCGTTTTTGCGGATGTAAGCTTCTTCTTCATACCCATCATGCGCTTACAGAATGACTTACGCCTTGCTGCTTTCTTCGGGCTTTTCTTTGCTGCTTTTGCTGACACTGGCGGCTTGAGGTTTCCTTTTTTGTAGGATGCTCGACCTTTTGCGTTCAACCCACCTTCGGGATTCTTGCCCTCTTTTCTTGTCCATGCTTCACTCATACCTAAGTCCTCGCATATGTCGGCTTCTTACCACCACCTGACGGATTAGTGCGACGTTTTCGATTTGTTGCTGTTTTCTTTTCAGACTTACTCATTCTAGCCGCCTTAGATGCCGGAACGCATTTTGGGTATGAACGACCATCGCCCATCTTGCGTCCACATTTAGGGTGCTTGCCATCTTTCGTAGTGGATATATCTACCCAATTTTCACCAAACCACTTCTTGAGGCTCATGACTTATACTTGCCGCCCATCTTCTTGTACTGACGAACCAACTGGCCTGAAGCATAAGCACTAGGCCATTTCTTCACACGACCTTTAACAATGGCCTTTGCTCTTGCGTATAACGTAGGATTAGTAGGTTTACTCACCTTGTTTCCTTCCAAGCTCTGTGCGTTTTTTAATAATAGCCATTAACCACCTCGCCCCTTCAGCATGAGCTAGTGTTTCGATATTCGTTCCTGCAGGATGGATATTGTTCGTTGTGATGCTCTCAAGATACTGTAAGAAAGCCTTTCCAACACCTGAACCAAATAAAGCATAGGCCTTAGAATTAAGGTCAGCTTCAACGTCACGAGTATATCCACGACCATCGATTGAAACATTAATTTGCTCCTTTGCCACTACATGCCGCCTTGTTGCTGTTGCTGCATAAGGGTCATCATGTTTGAAATGTTCTTCGCAACCTGTTCGGTATCCGCTATCAGGCTTGCATCAATACCAAACCTGTCTGCCAGAAACTTAATTGTTGCTTCCTGTTCATAAAGAGCCGGACCAAACTCAGGCCCAAATGTCTGTGCTATGGATTGCTGAAACCGCATAAAGTCCGATACGTCTTGCTGATCTTGCGCTCTTAGCAATGGAGATACGGCAACAACCTTTAGCTCTCGTCCATCAACCTTGGGCAGCTCAAGCAAACCCTGCTGCGTATAAATATGGATAACCCTTTCGACAAGCGGTTGCAGGAATTCTTTCTGCATCCTGCCAGCCACAGCACCCATGTCTCTAGCGACATCAGCCAGCCTTTCCGAGACTTCGGTTGCGGATAATGGTGTCTTAGCATTCGGGCGAGTATCAAGCTCATCAATGAACAATGCCTTTCTCACGTTTCTCCGCATGTCTTCAAGAATTAACTGTCCGACATCAAAACGTGCTGGTGACTGAAGGGTGTCTATAGTCGAGCCGGGGCTTCTGGGAATAAATGTTCCAGGCTGGATCGTTACGTTGTCAGGATTAAAAACGCCATCATCATCATAAACATATGATCCGGCTATCGCCATTTCTGCGTTTTCAAGAATAAGCTGTACTGTCAGGTTCAATGTTTTGATTGCTGGCATGGCTTGCAATATCGGACCACGACCCCAAACCTCGTATCCCGATTTAGACCAGCGTGTTGTTATCCACGGAACAGACCCACGACCAGCCATCTTTGATGTATGCAGAATGGCTTTGTCAGTTTCCGAAATCAGATAGTAAGTGTATTCATCCTTAAACCTGTCAGCACTATCATACATTGTGGCTTCGATAATCTTGGTCTTGCGTCTTGGATCACGCTTTTGTGCTGACTCCATCTCAGGCGTGTATTGAGCGTATGGATACATATGCTTGACTTCGGTAATGTCGCAAGTGTCATTCCAGCGAAACCAGTGAGACACCATATCCATGTGACCCGGCAAAACCGCAACACTTGTTGGAGGAACAGCCGTAAAATGAAGATCGCCAACAAAACGACCACTTTCAACAAGCATATTCATTGTGCCTATGCCAAGATCCTGAAGGCCTTCGTGAAACTCTGCATTAAAATTAGAGTTACGCAATCCTTCGTGTATAACCTCGGTTATTTCGTCCAGTTCTTCAATTAACTGCTTTGTGATTGATTCTTTGGGGAAGTCAGGGCCGGGGGCTAGTTTAAAAGCACGACCATTAGGAGGAAAAAAGCCAAGCTGTAATCTGGATGCAAACTTGGGGAGTCCTGTTACCGCAGTTTCATCATAAATGTTCTCGGTGCGTCTACTGGCAACTGACTCCTGAAAAAAAGACTCTCTGTGAGGCAATACATAATCATATATTTCCTCCCAAATATCAGACCAAGAAGACCATCTGCCTTTGGCCTTCTTAAACTTGTCCATAACACGTTTATAATCCGCATCATGCCCACCGCTGCCTGATGCAACAGTTGGGCTTGCGTCACCACCAGCTTCATCTCTCATTTAAGCACCTGTTATGGCCGAACCCATTTTTCTTCTTTTAAAGCCTGTATAACCACCTAGTTCGTCATCTTGCAGGGATGCCATACCAATCATATTAGATTTGCGTTTTCTGTCTCTTTCAGCACCAATAGCTGCAAGATCAGCTTGTTCTTTAGCAAGCCTTGCTTTCTCAGCATTTCTTGCGTCAATACTTGCCTGACTCTCTCTAGGCGGTTTGGGTGCTTTGAATAAGTTTGCCATCACAATTCTCCTCAATATCACGCTCAAAAATGGGGGTTGCGCCACGTTTCAACAATTCACAATACAATTGATACGGCGTAACTAGCCAAAACAGACGTAATCCAAGAAGATGTTTGATAAAACTGACGCAATACATGCCTTTTGGCAGATAGATAGGGTGTTCTTTGTCTTCATACTCAAGACAAGTGCAATATTCCTTGAGAGCAGCCACTAATTCTGTTGCGTCATCACCTTTTACCAAGTCACATTCAAATTTTTCCGACGCAAAGTCTAATTTTACCCACACATCTGCCCTTGGGTCGTACCTAACGGCAAAAACATGGGAAAATTGGGGTCTGTGCGTGGTAAAAAGCCACCAAGGACCAAAATTGTCACTTGCACAAAAACAAATAACCCACTTCATAACGCTCTAACACCATTTCGGTTGCGGTTTCTTGCCTTCATGCGCTGAAAAGGGTTACTAGCCCTCTCAACAGTGGTGGGGCGAGCAACTTTCTGGTTGCCAAAGAAAACACGGCGTCCCTCGCCGCCCCCTAAGAAAGCGTACTGCAACGCATCATGCACATGGGAAAACCTGTTCTTGTTAGGCTTTTCCTCATATTTTTCCGTACCCATGTAATATTGACGCTTGAACTGATAACCACCCTCAAAGCCAGATATTAAATTAATACATGTGGGGCTAACCAGTACGGCAGGGTTGCCATCAACCATTCTATTCAAACCACCTTCAACAGCTTCAACACGAACAAAGATGTCATTGCTCGATGCAGGGTAAGCCATAATGCCGGCAGCCCTTAAAATCATAAAAGGCGTATGCTCTGATGTCTGTGCCATCTGATTACCAGCCGGATCACCAATAAACTTCATGGTTAGCTTGTCCCAACCATGCTTGGCTATTTCACGCTTTAACATTTCGGCAAATCGGGCTGCACCCATATCCTGCATGACAACTTCATGGAATATAACCCATCTGCCAGAATACATTTGCTGGCAAAACACAGCACTAGGCGATCTGCCAAAATCAATACCAACAATCACATCAAACTGATCTGATGGCTCAATAGGCTCTCTTGCTACATGCGTTTCTTTTCTGAATGTCGGATAGACAGGCTTGCCATCCAATAATGCCTGATACTCATTCAATACATAAACACGAACCCATTGCGGGCCTTTACCCAAGATAATCTTATTATAGTAATCAGCTTGAAGATTATCCCTGTTTTCGGACTTCATATTGGCTTCATAACCAGTCAGGTTCCCCTGATCGTCTTTTTTCTCAAACATAGCACCAGCCTGTTTGAAAAAAGACCAGTCATCAGGCTTAACCATAAGGAGTCTTTCGTCAGCCGTAAGATACTCAGGGGTCGGAACCTCACCAGCCATAATACCCCACCAATGAACTTCGTCGGGGGCATTGGTATCCATAATAACACCATACCAAGAAGGACCTCCATCACGCATAGAAGGAAATCTTCCAACACGCATCGTGCAAGCATCCACAATCGATTTGCTAATTTCCCTAGCCTCATTGACCCACACACCTGTTAATTCCAGAGACAACAGCTTCTTTACATCTTCCTGCCTGTCCAAAGCCAAAAAGATGACTTCAAGCTCAACAACAGAATTATCAGGCAAGGCAAACCGAACATGATGTGTATAAGGAGGCGACCAGTGGAACCGACCAAGATCATCACTAAACCAATCCCGCCATGTCTTGATTGTTGTGGTCTTTAACTGCGGATTGGTATTACGAACAACTGCCCATCTGGTTCGACGTACACCCTGCTCATTCGGCTTTTGCATGGTGGCTTTACGCATAATCTCCATACAGCAAGTAACAGACTTGCCAGATCCAACAGGACCACGAATACCACGGACAAAAGAATCATCCCTCATAAATTCCCTGGCAACAGGACCCGGGGGTTTGTAATCAAGGTTCATATCTTGGTCTGCTTAAACGCCTTGTTCTTTTCCATCAACCTACGCTGTTCAGCAGTAGACAACCCACCTTGAGCAACCTTTTGTGCAGTTGTGGTCTTAGGTTTAACCTTGCTTGGTGCAGGAGCCTTCGATTGGGTAGGCCGGTCGTTCGTGCCTCTGCGATCATTCTTGTCAATGCCAAGAGTTGTATCGATTACTTCTTCAGTTACCTTTTTAAATGGCTTTTCGACAAC